>Ga0098037_1000035_pt1 | contig 138299 bp, 172 predicted proteins | sample 5_EtaG_FD_75050 | JGI IMG/M metagenome (GOLD analysis project Ga0098037, IMG submission 75050) | Marine viral communities from the Subarctic Pacific Ocean - 5_ETSP_OMZ_AT15132 metaG | ecosystem: Environmental > Aquatic > Marine > Oceanic | place: Pacific Ocean | collected 2015-01-08 | reverse complement strand
GTTCTATTGCAGCTATATCAGATGGGTGATAAACTCTTATTTTAACATCTGCAGTTTTCAAAGATCCCATCGCTCCTTTTGTAGAAATACCAATAGATTCTATACCAGGAGGCGGAGATAAGCCCTTGTCTACTTCTATTCCATCTGCTCCAGTACGTTTACCTCTTGCAGATCTTGATCTGTAATCGCCAGATTGAAATGATTTAAGATGAGCAAATTCTGGAGAGACGTAGGCTTCTGGGTTGTCTTCAGGAAGTACACCAGCATTAGATCTTAAAGAAAACCAAACAGTTTTCATATTTAATTTATGTATATTGTGCTTTCCATCGATTTTGGTTGCACTTACGTTTATGATCTTACTACTTAAATCTCCAGGCTGTGCATACTTTGAAGAATGCATTTCTTCAAGCTCAAACAATCTTCTTTGAATGTTTTTGTGTATTGGTTCTAATGTAATACCTCTAAATGACATTTATAACTCCTATTTTATTTTTGAAGAATATTGTTCCGGATCATGCGGTATTCTTAATTGAAAACCCGGTGTAACATATAATGTGCCTTTTCCCATTTTATTTGCTAAAGCTAAAACCCACCAGTATCTTGGTGTATTATAATATTGTTGAGAAATTATATCTAATCTAGTTCCATCATTTGCTTGTATATAAAGATCATTAGGATGAATAGGTATTTCAACATATTTTGGTAAAGATTCTATTCTATTGTTAGTATCTTTGTCTTTTCTTATTTGTCTATTTCTATATCTCATATTATATTACTCCTGGCGTATAATCCCATGTTCTTCTTGTACTATTTGCATCTGGAGTTTCTTTTTCTATCATTGTATAAGTTATAGAAACATTATAAGCTCTTGGTACTACTTTATCTTGAACTTTAGAAGCTTTCTTTAATGGGAATTCTAATAAAGATTCTCTATTAGTTCTTAGCCCTTTTGGGTTTGCTCCAATAAATGGAACGCTATCTATTAAACCTTGAGGAACAGCTTGAGCTATTTGTGGTAAACCTTTTATAGGATCTTTACCTAAATCCCAATAAATTTGTTCGTCTGGAGAAATACTTAAACTTGCTATAAAACCAGGTTGGTCTTCCATGTAATTACCTATAGTAATTTCTGTTATTGGTCCTTTCATATATGACTTTGTATCATTCCAAGCGGGTTTACACATATCAACTAAGTGATTTAGATTTTCATACATTTCAATCATATCATCTCTTGTTGGTGCATAAACCTGAAAAGAGAAAGATAAATTTTGACTATACCCTGTATAAGTATAAACTGAATCGGGTCTACCGAAATATTTCTTAGACGACCATTGAGGAGTTACAGAATGATTTATAGTTTTTAATGTACCTCTAAATTGCAATATACCTTCTGGAGTGTCTGAAGTTGAAAATAAAGGTTTGTTAGGTGGAGTGTCTTTATGAAGAACCTTGAAATAAAATGGTACTAAATCTGAATTTGCCATACCAAGCTTTCCAGATATTTTTCCAAGTAAACTATAAAGTTTTTCACCAAAAGGACTAAAGCCATATTTTATACCTAAACTATTTAACATACTATAATTAGTTAAGTGATGAGGTACTCTTGCTATTGTACCACCTAAGATCCAAGCTTTAGCAGAAGCTAGTGCTAATAGTCCAGGTTCATCTTTTATCTTTAGATCTTGTTTATTATTATAAGGTCCACCCATTAAAAATAAGTGAGGTAATACTCCTAAGCCTAATTGGAATCTAGATTGGAATTGGAAATTTCTTAACATTTTCCTTCTTTCTTTCCAACCACCTTGCCAAGTTGAATTTTCAATTGCAGCTTCAAGTCTAGTCTTATGCTCTGCTGCTGAATCTGGAATACCATCTACTCTATCGTAGTTTGGTGTTTCCATTTGAATGCCTCTTAATACATGAGGCTTTACATTTCTACCATCAAATCTAGTAGCTTGAGTAGCATAATTGCTTTGCTCATATAAAGCTTTCAATGTAGTTATTTTATCAGTTCCTTCAGTATTATTAAAATGTGAAGTATAATTTATTTCGGATCCCAGTTCTGCTATAGCTGCAAACCTTGTATCTAAACTGTATTTAGATGCATAAGTATTTTTGTTTGGCATAGCCATTGTATCATAAGGTGTTTGCGGTTTTGCATAAGTTAAAGAACCAGGAGCCCCTTCAACTCCTACGAATTTAGATTGTGTACCAGGTGTAAATTGAGTAGTGAACCCATTTGCAAATGCATTATTATAAAAATCTACAACCCCCAAAGTGATGTTTGGACCAGATAGATCTTGCCCTCTCCATGTTGAATTATCACCAGCAGCTAATGCTGATATTGGTGACATATTATTAGGTGGTGTTTCAACTGCTTGTCCTAAACCTAATAAAGTATTTGCTGTTGCAAATGGTGTTATTGGAGTATTAGGTAAGTTTGGTGTTGTATATGGATCATTGTATGTCATAGTACCAGGAACTCCAGTTGCAAATTGCTGCGGAGCAAAAGGTGAAATAGCTGCTGGTGAATTTATAGTAGATACTCCACTTATAGGTAACGTAGTAAATGGAGAACCAATAGCATTAATAGTCATACCGCTTAATGCAGCTGTTGAAAATGTTCCTATAGCATTTATAGTCTGTCCATCTAGGGGTGGTGTAGTAAAAGTTGATATACTTGGCATAGTTTCACCGGTTAATGGAGATGTAGAAAAAGGTGTACTTATAGCATTTATTGTTTGCCCATCCAAGGGTGAAGTTGAAAACGCTGGTATTGAAGCTAATGTTTGATTAGCTAGTGGGTCTGTTGCAAATGTACTTATAGTAGCTGGGATTGGTGGATATGTTATTTGACTTATTGGTGTCGTTTGACTACTGGCAGGTGCATTCTTTTGAAAATAAGCTAAAAGGTTCGCTGTTTGATTTATAGGCATTATGAAACTCCCTTATAATTTTTAGTTTCAGCTAAAGCTGTTGCTAATTCTTTACCGTCTACTGACATTACTCTATCTTCTGCACATACCTTTATTAATTTTTCCATTAGAATTACCAAGTTATCCAATTGCTTGTTATCTCCCATTCCTAAACCTTCGTTTAGTTTTGTACCACCAATTACTAAATCATCTTTTTGGAATTTCAATAAACCTCTATCAGATAAAATAAAATCTTGTACTTCTTCACCCTTGAATAGTTTAGCTAGAGGTGGTGCTAATGCATTTTGTACAGCTGGTATACTACCTATCCAGTCTCCAAGGAAACCTCCTATAATACCTCCACCAAGTGTACCTACTATTGGAACTATGGAACCAGCTATAGAACCAAGAGCTCCACCTAATATACCAGACCCAGTTTGAATAATACCTTTTGCTTTATCCATTGGTGATGCATCAGAATTGATAATCGCTGCTAATTGAGCTGCATTAAATAATGCACCAACTAAACCGCCTTTAACAGCTTTACCTCCAATTTTACCAACACCTTTTAATGCTTTCTTTATATATTTACCGGCTCCTCCTGTAAAACTTTTCTTTAATTTTGGAATAGGATTAATAGCACTAAGTACTTTACCACCTACTCTTTTAACGCCCTGCCAACCAGCCTTTGCTTTACTACCAACCCAATTTGCTGCACCTGAAACACCAGATTTTACTTTAGATGCTACACTCTTTACACCAGATTTCAATTTATTCCAACCTCTACTTAACCAACTTCCTTTTGCCTTTTTCTTTAGAGATTGTTTTGCACCTGTTATACCAGTTTTACTTAAAACAGTCTTTTTCATTTTCTTAAACGAAGCTAATAGATTTCTTCTCCAACCACCTTTCTTTCCACCCTTTAGAAAATTAGATATAGAATTCATTACTCCTCCAGCTCCTATAGTAACATACATCGGATTAGATGCTGTTCCCATTTTACCAAAACCAAATAAACTTTTAGCGCCGTCCCATAATTTCTTAGTACCAACTGCTAAAGCTGTACCAGCTAGTGCTGCTTTAATAGGATTAGCAGATGCCCAACCCCAAACACTTTCTATGGCTTCTTTAACAGGGTTAATATAATTATCTCTTAATTCTGTATACCAACCAGGTTCTCCTTCTCCAGCTATCCATGATGCAATACCAGTAGCAAAGTTATTAATTCCATCTACAAAGTCTTTACCTTTTCCAGTTTCAAAAAATACTAATAATTTTTCTTCTATTACTTTCTTTATCTTTCTAACGGCTTCTGCAAATGGTTGGAAGATTTTTCCCCATCTTCTAGATCTAGCATCATCTGCTGCTTGCATATCTGTATTACCAGCTGCAGCATCTAAACCACCACCTCCACCTCCAGCTCCACCAACATTAGCTTGATCAGCAATTCCTGCTGACATTTCTAAAGATTTTTGTAATTGTCCAACTTCTAAACCTGCTGCTTTTGCTAAGGCTTCTTTTTGTATGATATTCATTTTATTGAATTCATCTATACCACCAACTTGATCTAATATTTCTGCTGATGCTCCAGAGATGTCACCGTTTAATGCTAATTCTCTTGCTTTATCAAAGTTTAATTCTTTACCAGTTAATACTCTAGCTTCCATTTCCGATTCTATACTAGATTCTATATCTAATAAAGATTTTGCAATAGAAGCTTGTTGATTTAAGTTTAATCCAATTTTCTTTCCTATTAAAACTTGTTTTTCTAATTCTGCATTTTGTTTTCCAAACATTGCTAAAGTTTCATCTGTTGCTCCAGATATTTCTTTAACTATTTCGGCTTGGGTTGTATGTAATCCCATTTCAGCATTTAGATTTTTAATTTTCTTTGCTTGGTCTTTTACGTATGTATCTAATGTTACACCCAGTCTTTGAGACGTTCTATACATACTTGAAATTTCTGCACCTGATAAACCTGCGTTTGTTGCTAACTTTGCAACTAAACTATTTTCCTTTGCAGTTAATTCTGGTATATAACCCATATCCTCTCGGATCTGAGAAACAGCTCCTGCCCAACCTTGACCGTATCTTACCCAGTCTCCTACCCCTTTACCAATAGCTTTAACGTCTGATTTGGACATTTGTAAAGATCTAGCAGTTTCAGTCATAGCAGTAGAGAATTCCATCATATTCTCTTTAGCTTTACCTAATAATTTTATAAAGAAAGTGAATGCTGCTATTACACCACCTAATAGTAAACCTCCTAATATACCTCCAAGTATCTTAAAACCTTTTCTCATAGAACCATCGGTTTTCTTTAACCACTTGTCCATTAGATTTTTCGCAACATCTGTTGCTTTTTGTATACCGGCTGAAAGAGATGAACCAATCATTGGTATCTTATCTGTTATGCTTTGAACTTTAGAAGAGAACCCATCTAATTTTCCTTCTGCTTTGCCAATGCCTTCTGAAATATCTCCAGCATCTCTGGCCATCTGATTTAATTCTGTTGAAGTTTGGGTTATCTTATTTCTTAGAAGTTCAGCATCGTTTTGCATCTGCTTAAATTTATCACCAGCTTTTCTCATTGTACCAAGCTGATCAATCATAGAGTCCAACTTTTGTTGTTGAACTGCTAAATCTTCTCTACCTGCTGCAATCAGTTTTCGTTTTGCTGCTAATTCTTCTTTTGCTGATGCCATTTATAAACCCTAATCGTATTTTCTATTTAAGTCTTCGAAATCTTTGGATATTTGTTTTAATCTGTCTTCCATTGAATCCCATCGTTTTTTGAACTCTGGTTCATTCATATGCTTTTTGAGTTTTTTGTAATCTTTACCAGCACCAGATAATGCTAATAAGGCTTTTCCTAATAATCTGCTAAACATGCGCACTCTCCTAGTTAGTTATATTCTTATGTTTATAAATATCTACTAACTAGGATTTTGATGCGTATTTTGGTACTGTTGATAGGCTTGATCTTGAGCTTGATCTGCGTTTTCTGCAGTTTTGTTTTCAGCTGCTTTCCAGTCTTTATACTCTTTCAAATAAAAGTTTCTTAAGTATACAGGCAAGTTATAGAGTTCAGTGTGAGTAAACCCTGGTATCTTGTAAACCATCATAAAAAGAGATTGGTGTACAGATTGTTTATATTGTTGCGTCAGGCCAAAAAAAGCTCACTTCAATGGGTATCTCCACCTCCCGTTCATCTCCAGTTTCATTAGAAATAAAATTATATTTCAAATTTACATCTGGTGTTAATTCTGTGAGATACTTTCTAAATGCTCTTGAATCTAAAGCTAACATATGATCATCTACAAATGAAGCTATTGCTTTTGAATCTGTTTCTTCATCTACTGCTTTAATTATATGCTTTAACCTTGTAGACAAAGTTCTATCAGTTTCATCTTTAGTTCTTTTCTGTTGTTTCTTAATATCTTTAAGAGCATAATCAACTTTCTTTTCCATACCGTGTGTCATTAGATTAAAAGTAATCTTTTTCTTAGATACAGGTAATTCCCATTCAAATTCTCTTGAGTTTGGATATTTAAGTATTTGTTCATGAAGATCTTTATCTTCTAACTTTGTTAAATCAACTGTTTCAGTTTGAGGTACACCAGCATTATATTGTTCTGGTATATTTATTTCATAATCTTTACCATAACCTAATACTCTTGCTGCAATCATAATTGCATTTTTATCTCCAACTAATAAATCATTATATTTTACCGGTTGGCCTTGTCCATTAGAAACAATTAATGATTTGAAAAGTTTATCTAATACTACTCCTTGTGTAATATAAGATTGAGTTGTAAGAATATCTTCTTCTTTAGCAGTCATATATTTCATTTCCACTTTACCAGACGATAAAGGGTTATCTTCTGGATAAGGTATACCTTTTGAAGGTAAGTCTATAATTTCTGTTGGGAAGTTTGTTTCTACAACTAGCTTGGTTTTTTCAACATGACCAGCTTGTTCTTGTAATTGTTCTTTTAAGTCCTTGTCGGACAATCTCGTGGGTTTATCGCTCATAATAACCTTTCCTTTTTATTCTATAACGTTAATCTTCATATAATATAAATATGAAGAAATTGGAAAAGAACCCTAATGTTAGAGCTCTTTTCCTTTTCTTATTTTTGTACTAGTATTGTAAGATTGCGTAATCGTATGCAATACCAACTGATATTTCCATTGGTGCATCAGAAGACCAATCAAGATCTCCAAAACCTGCTGAAGTTGGGAAAGCACCCTTAAGTGTCCATTCTTCAACTTTATCACCTACTGGTCCTAAAACGTTACATACAATTTCTTTCTTGTAAAAATCAGAATAACCAGATCTACCTGTTACTGATTCATAACCTAATCTTATCCATTCCATTACTGCTTGAGCTCCGGATGGTACAATTGGATCATACAATGTTAAAGAAATATCATCCCAGGTTGCTTTACCTTGGATCTTTCTTTGAGTATTCATGTGGTCCATAGTAATAGTATTGAATTTTACAGATGGTCTTGCTGCTTTCTTTATTAAGAAAGAAGGGACTCCGTCCATGTATAATACATATCTATTAGCTACCTTTGGTTGAAAGGACGTAAACATCATTTCATTTGGGTCGACTAAATTTGCCATTTATTTCTCCTCTTTTATTATTACTTTAATATAAATATCATTATTCTCCGAAAGTAGCTCCGGTTGGCATAATGTTAAAGTCTACTACTATAAATTCTGCAGCTTTTGCTGGTTGAATAAATATTTCCCCTTTCATGATATTTCTATCGATGATGTCTGGAGTATTATTAGATTCATCCATAATAACTCTGAATGCATAAAGACCTTGGTTTTGTTGTACTGCTTCCATATAAGGATTAACTGTACTTAAGAATCTGTTTCTAGTAGTTGAAGTGTTATTTTCGAATACTAAGAACTTAGTTGTACTTGCAACGAACTTCTTAAGGTTGATCAATAATCTTCTAACGTTTACTCTATCTAAAGCTGTTGCTCTTTTTTGTAAAGTCTTTTGCCCCCAAACACAAACCCCTTGACCTGGGAATGTTGCAAGTGGATTGATTCTTGATTCATATAGTTCATCTCTATTTGCGTGTGTTAAACCTCTTTCTGCTTGAATTGCAGCTCCTATTCCTCCTCTGTTCAAACCAGCTGGTGCGTACCATTCTGCAGCTACTTTATCATTGAAAGCTATTACACCTCCCATTACTACAGATGCTGGAACCCAAACGTTCTTACCTAATCTTGAAGCGAAGATCTTAACCCATGGCCAATACATAGCTCCATATGAAGATATCAGTTGTTCTGATCTTCCTGCTGCTGTTGTAATTGAAGTTTGACCGTGAGCTTCTGGATCTACTAGGAAGAAGCAATCTCCTCTAGCTTCTGCAATTTCTTTTGTTAAAGTTGTAAGTGCAGAATCGTTAGCTTGTGTCATACCTGGTACTATTAGCATATTGATATCGTATTGATCTTGATTTTTCAATAAGTATAATGCAGTTTTATAGCCATCAGTTGTAGCTGACATATTAAAACCTTGTACATTGTTATCAGTGATTGCATCAAAGAATTTTGGTGCAGCTTCTTGTGTACCATCAGATCCACCGATAAATGCTCCTTCTACTGGTGCTGGTAATGAAGCTGAATATATTCCAAAGTCATTTGTTAATGAACCAGTGTTACCATTTGAGTCTAAGTAATCTATCGTTTGTGCATTACCAGTTACATAAACATATGCAGATTTATTTGCATAATCTCCAGCTAATTGTAAATAAGGATCTGCAGTTCCTGCATCCCCAACTGTATAGTATTGATCACCAATTACTTTTCTTATATAGTTATTAGATTTTGGATCTAAACTTAAGTTGTTCCATGTTTCTAATACTACTTTAGAATTAGATGTATCATTACCTCTTCTAATATATAAAGAGAATGTACCTGTATTTTTATTTACATTTGCTATTTCCCATCTTAAATTATCAGCTGTACCATTAGCAAGTAAATTATTAGTTCCTAAAGTTTGAGATGTTAAATCATCTGAATTTCCGAATGCACCATCGTTTCTTAAACTAATTTGAAATGATTGTGAGTATGCTGCTTCGTTCGGGTTTGCATAAGATTCTGATGTTGGAATACCATTTGATCTTCCTCCTACTACTGAACCGGATATAAACGATGCTGAGGCTTTTGTATAAGACCCTGATAGAATTCTTACTACTGTTAAAGCTCCTGAGTTTGCTAAATATTGTTCTGCTGCTAATGAGGTAAAGTACTCATAAGTATCTGAACCGCTGTTAAATGTTGTACCAAAAATTGTTTGGAAATCACCAAAGCTTGTTACTGTGGTAGGAATCAATGCTGGCCCTTTTACAGTTGGCCCTATGATTGCAGCTCCAATTTCGGCAACTCCCTGTGGAACGAATGATAAATCGTTCTCTTGTGTAAATACACCAGGACTGACTATTTTTTCTGCCATTTTATTCTCCTAATTTAATTCTTTTTTTAAGTAAAATTATTACTTTCTTCTCGTATATAAATATCAATAAAATTATTCAAAAAGACTATGATGCAGAGATAAATTCTCCTGAATCTATATCTATTTGCCCTTTTCCATATTTATCTAAAAGTTTCTTAGCAATTTCTTTTTCTTTTTCAATTGTTTCGTTAAAACTAGATACAAGTTTAATCTTATCTTGACCTAGCGTTATTATTTGCATTTCTATTTGTCCTAGCTTATAAGATATATCAGAAAATCTTTTTCTTATATCTTTAAGTTCGGTTAATTCTTCTGTTGTAAATTTTTCTTTTTTTGGTGTAGCCATTTTTTTCTCCTATAACTATTATATTAATCTGAGGTTGGTAAATTGTTAATATCGCTTACTATAGTCTCAGAACCTAAAGTAACTTGTGCCATTGATATGGTTTTTGTTGTTTGACTGTTTATTTGTTTTTGAATTGTGTTAGGTATTATAAACCCTGCCAATTCTAGATTGAATGTGCATTTAGTTGCTCTATCTTGTCCACTAGAAATTTCAGTTGCTGCAGAAAATGAATCTATCCTAGATTTGAAACTAAATCTTTGAGGATCACCCCAATATGCACCTTCTGCATAATTTATTGCTTCTACTATAGAATTCATCTGTGAAATCATGTCTGTCCATATTATACATTCATAAGAAACTTTTACATAATCTGGTACAACAACTTGATGATATTCCTTTACAGGTTTTCTACCATATAAAGCAGAAAAATTGTCATACCTATTTTTTTGAGTATACTTCATTTCTATAGTTTGTACTATTGGAGCTAATGGGTCTACCTTACTTCCCAGTTCTCTAATTTTCTCTATGTTAGTTTTCTTATACATCATTAGAGGTAATTGTATTTTACCTTTAACGTCTCTGTAAAAATTAGATTTTTGTACAGATTTCCATCTTTCTGTACTACCGTAAATTACTGGTAATTGTAATAAACTACCATTTGAATCTTTAACTTGAGGTTGTATTACATTATCTATATAATATTTAATAGTTTCATCTATTTCATATAAACCAACTTCAAATATAGGCTGTTTATCGTCTCTTTTTATTTGAGCACTTCTGTCTATCTTTTGTGACTTTGTTTTTCTTGCTGTAGGTTTATTCATTAGTATAACCTCTTATCATAGCCATTGTTAGTTTGTTCTATAGAAAGTTTACTTCTTCTAGTCATATGAGCTTCACATATTACAGCTAAGTTATAACCATGTTCATCACTTGCAAAATTAGTACTAGGATTTCTTCCCATAAAATATTGATTACCTGAAGAGACTTTGTCTATTTCCCAATAGGTATTATCCCAAAATAATAAATCACCAATTTCTAATTTCAAGTTTGCTATATCTTTTATATCATCTCTTAAAAATCTAAAAGTAACATTTTTATTTACATCTGGTCCAAAATCTGTATCTTCTATTTCTGTTGAGCCTTGTTCTATTAAGCATCCAACTCTAACGTTTTGAAAATATTGTTTGCCAAGTGCTTCGCCGTATAAGTTTTCCTTTATGTCTTTTATCGCAGCTTTTACAATATCAACTTTTGTATCGATGATATTGTTAATTAATTCTCTATTTATGTGCCTAAATAAAGAAATATCTCTATCTCCTCCGAATATCGACATATCTTACCCTATATAAATACCTAGTGGTACTTTGTTAATTAGTTCTTGTTGAAATTCTGCTTCCTCTTTGTTTCTCTCCATTGAGTTCCTTCTTGAAGCAGCTTGTAAATCTTCTCTTAATTGTGCAATTAGCGTTTCCTTTTCAGCTGCACCTTCTGCTCTTAAAGCATCTCCATCTAAAGTTGTCTCAGATCCAGGGATTGGTACTGTAGAGTATTTTCCTCTGATTGATCCTAGCAATTCTTTTACTAAAGCAAGAGTGTATTTTTTAATCCATTGTTTACCTGGATCATTAATAAACTTGTATTGTATATTGTCATATTGTAGATTTGAAAAGTCTGATACAACAGCCCCCGATACACTACCTTTTCTATCTGAGGTTTTTATATATTGAAAATAGAAAGTATAATCGCTTGTTGGTTTTGGAAATATCCTTAATTTGTTATTTATCAACTCAAATGAGTGTGCAGATTTTCTTACCTGATCGTTGAATTCTATTTCTTGCATTCTTAGCATATCATCATATAAGGGCATAACTAGATAATTGATTGCAGGAGAATAACCTCCCCAACCAAAAGCTTGCATCATATGAGATGTACCAGCTCCAGTTCCAACGTAAGGATCAAACAATCTATTTATTGCTGGTGTTCCTTCGTGAAATATTCTTTTAACTTCTATAACATTTGTACCTGGTGTACCAGATTCATATGTAGTAACACTAGAATCAGTTAAATCGTAAACTTGTGAACCAGAAGTTACAGATATAGAACCGCTGTACCAATTTATTGATCCACCAGAACCAGCTTCTGAACCATATTGCTTTGCTATTTGTATTGTAGCATCTAATCCACCCTTTATTTGTTTACCAGTAAATGATGAACCAGTTGAAGCTCCTTGTAAATTTAATAGGTTTTCTCTTATATTAAATCTATTTACTTGTGCAGAATATTCTGTTACAGCTTCTTCATGACAAGCCCAAAAGTTTTTATCTTGCAATTCAATATCTACTATAGGATACCCAAGTCTTCTTGCACACCAAACAGCTACATTATCAGCAGAAGCTGTAAATTCGTTATCTGTGTCGTATAGTGCGAAAGGTGTTGGAGATTCACTTGCAGCATAGCTTGCAGAGAAAGAACCAGACCCAGGCCATATTGAAATATCTTTTGCCATATATTGCTCCTTTTATATAAATATCATGTTCCGCAGTCAATGTGCAGTTGTGTATATAATTATCAAGCTGAAGACTTAACTTTTGAAATATTTGTCATAGATTGGTAGTATATTATCAAGAATTGGGTGTCTATGATTTGTTTCTAATTCTTTTACATAAAAGCCTTCTACATTCTTTATAGATTGTAAAAATCTTAAACCGCTATCTGTAGAATTTTTCATATCGATTTGGTCTGTGTCACCACAGAATATCATTTTCGAATCTCTTCCTAATCTTTGTAAAATCATAAGAGTTTGCGTATCATCTAAGTTTTGACATTCATCTATAATAATAACAGAATCCAAGAAAGTTCTTCCTCTCATGTAAGAGACTGGAACTATTTCTATTTGATCTGCCCTTATCATTTGATCTACTCTTTCTCTTCTTAATAGCTGATACATGTTTCCATATATTGGAGATACCCATGGTGCCATCTTATCTTCTATACCACCAGGTAAAAAACCAAGATCCTCTTTTGAAACCGTTGGTCTAGTTATGATAATTTTTTTATATCTTTTTTCAAGTACACCTTGCAATGCAATTTGACATGCAAGTAAAGTTTTACCAGAACCAGCTTTACCAGTTATAATAGATATATCATTATCAAGTATATAAGGTTTGGTTAACTTTTGTTCTTCGTTCAAAGATAATAAGAATCTATAACCTTTCTTATTATTCTTTGCTCCTGCTGCTTTTGCGAAATGAGTTGACATAACTTTCTCCTATTCTATTTAGTATAAATATCAAGTAAGTCAAGATAACACAAAAAAGAGCCCCCAATTAAGGGGGCCCTAATTAACAATATTCAATTATTAATATATAAGAAAATTAATTATTTAATTATATAGTATTCAATTGACCGATGTTGATCTTACCGTAGAATTCAGGTCTTACTACTTTCTTAGCATACCTAGTCATTACACCTTTTCTTGGCGTAAAGTTAGTAGGATCATAAACCAATGGCGTCATAATTAATGGAATATACGGTGCATAAACTGCTCCAGTTTCAAGGAATTGAGATCCTCTAAAGCCCATTAATAAAACGTTATCTTGCCAGTAAGGGTTCTTGTATACAGTGTATCTGTTATTGATAGCACCGATCTTTTGAACACCCATAGCAAATTGATTTTTAAGACCATCAGTATCAGCCCCAAACCCAGTTAAAGATTCTAAGATTGTTGCAACATCTGGAGAACATACTACGAAGTTTGCTCCTCCTCTCATTGTTGAAGCGTGAATCTTATTAGAAACTTTCTGTAATTTAGTACCTAACGTTTGGAACCAAGTAGCTTGAGTATAAGCAGCAGCATTTCCAGCATCAGCTAATACATCAGAACCAGCAGTAGCTGTTTTACCTAATTCAGCAATCCAAGTATCTTCATGTAATGCAGCTGAATCAACCATCTCTAAGATTTCCATATCGATTTCCATTGAGATGTATTCAGATAACATTGAAGTTAACTCAGCCTCTGCATCAATTGAATGATAAGCATTCAAATCTTGAGCAAATTCTGGAGTCCATACAACTTTTAACTTTCTAGTCTTAGCAACTAAAGCTTCTTGTCTTAAAGCAACATCGATTTGAGGAATACCTAAATCATTAGTTGTTGGCTCAGCGTCATTAGCTTCGAAGTCACCTCTTGATAAGTTATCAGCTGGAGCTTTCGTAAAGAAGATCTTTCCGATTGCAGTTGGAGCAGCTCCACCAGCAGTATCTTTTGAAGTAAAGAAGTATGAGTTAGTTCCTTCAGTAAAGTTGTAAGCAGATAAGTTATCAGCTACATCGAATTTACCACCATCTGAACAAGAGATAGCAGCAGACTTAACCATATCAGAATCGAAATCTGTTGGATAGTTAGTTGATGCTAAAGTTACTTTCATAATTGTACCTGCAGCAGCAGATGCAGAAAGTGCACCGTCATATCCAACATCTTCCCAAGATGCAGTTGCGTGAGCAGCAGTTACAGCAGTAGCAGAACCTTGTCCAGCTGTATATCCAGCTTTACCTCTACCGTAAATACCACCTGTTGGTGTAGATGAAGATGAAGTATCACCTAAGATATCAGTTCCATCTGTAAATTTCTTACCATTAGCATCGCCCTGGATATCAGATCCATATTTGAAATCTAACCAGAATACTAGTCCTGATGGTAAGTTCATTGGTTGTACGCTAACAAATTCTTTAGCGCTTAATTCACCGAAGATTCTTCTAACTAGTGGAAGAGCAACGCCGTTCCATTCTTCAGCTGAAGTAGTAGAAGTAGCATTTGCTTCGGAAATTAATTGTTTCGCTTGGTTTTCTAAAAGGATTGCAGTATTATGCTTATCGTATTCTTTATCGATACCTTCAAGAAGACCAGTTGAGTTCCATTTACTAACTAAAGCTTTAGTCTCGTTTCTTTGTGCACGAAACTGATTAGAGCTTTCATTTAGTAAGTTTGAAATTTGATTTGACATTTTTTGTCTCCTATTAATTTCTAAAATTATTAATTCGTTTTACAATAGACCAGCTAATTTTTTCATTCTATTAGCAAAGTCATTACTTTCAACTATAACACCTTTCTTAGGTGCAGTCGATTTAGAAGTTTTTGATGCAAAGCCTTCAGTTACTCTTTTCTTTCTTGATGGAGTATATGCTGTTAATGATTCAGCTAAAGTAGTATAAACTAATTTAACTTCTCTTACAGAACCTGCTCTATCGAAAGTTTCGATTACTTTCATTTTTTGCGATTCATTTAAGTCGTTACTTCTGAATAATTTGTTAGAAAATAAAAGTTTTGCATTAAGCAAATTAACTTCATTGATTGTAGCTTTCAAAGATCTAATAGTCTTATATGCTTCTTCAAGTTCATCAACTTCTTCAACTTCTTCTTCTTCCATTTCTTCTTCTTGTAATGATTTAATTACTTCGTCAAGGTCTAGGCTTTCGTCCATATCTTCGTCTTCTTCTACTTCTTCAGCTTCTTCAACATCTTCAGCTTCGTCCATAGTTTCTTCTTCTGATACTTCGTCATCCTCTTCCTCTAATTCTTTGATGATTTCTTCTAGTTCAGCATCTTCTTCAACGTCTTCAGTTTCTTCAACTTCTTCGTCTTCTTTGATACCTTCCTCAGTGTCTTCACCTTCTTCTACTTCTTCACCTTCACCATAAGCCATCTCTTCTGCAGGTTCTGCTGCTTCTTCTGTTTCATCATTTTCAGCAGCTAAATCAGTTGTTTCATCAGCCATTGCCATTTCCTCTGCATTCGGTGCAGTATCTTCGTCAGCTAATTCAGTTTCCTCTAATTCTTCTTCTTCCTGTATCTTTGCAGATAGCATAGATTGTAGTTTTGGAGTAAAAGCTTCTTCTAAAGCTAATTTTGCGTTTGCAATTGCAGTTTCTCTAACAGCCTTCGCGTCAGCAATAGCTTCTTTCAATAAGTCTTTTGACATTATTTCTCTCCTTTAATATGTAATTTGGAAGTAAGGTTATTATGAACCTTAATATCGATTGTTTTTCATATACTGCATTATATTAGAATAGATAACGCATTTTTGTATATCGTTTGTGAATATAAATATATAGGAATATATGAAAAGACTAAAAAAACCGCAACAATTTAGGCAATATTTTTATATATTACCTAAATTAGATGCCTTAAATGGTTATTATTGCGCCTTGCCGTCTATTATTGCAGTCCAGATGTGATTTTTATCATGAGCTTTTCTCCATCTGTCATGCTTTTGTTGAGCTCTTACTGCTTTTTCTTTTTGTATAACTCTTTTCTTAGATTCCTTAATGAAATATCTTCTATCTCTTAATTCTTCTAATGTTCCGCTGTCTTTCATTTGTCTCTTAAATATTTTAAGAGCTTTTTCTACATCTCCAGACGATGTCCCTGGAACTTTGACTCCAGATGGAACTCCCGGCATTATAAATTCGTGTCTTTTGCGGTAATTTTTAATAGGCTTACCAGACCTGTCTTTAGGAATAAATTTACCCATAGTATTATTGTTTTTAGTGAATTAATATTATTAGTACTAATATAACAAAAAAAATTGACTTATCCAAAGAATAAGCCAACTTTTTTATTGAGAGCGATGATTATTTTTTATTACCAACCTGCTTTGATTTTTTCTGGTTTAGCATTTTCCAATTGTTTCATTCTTTTAGCAAAATCTTTGAATAAATCTTGCATGTCTTTTAATGTTCCAGCCATTCTATCTGTATGATATTTCATTTCTCTTCCATCAGCTTTATATTTCATAGCAGATTTGTTTTGCTCTTGGAATCTTTTGAATTTATCCATTATGCTACTATATAAATTTGAAGCATTACCATATTCGTTATTCCATGTATTCATGTACATACCATTAGATAACATTTTAGTGTGATTACCAATTGCATTTGTAAATATATCTGTTGCTCTTTTTACCATATCTCTTGCTGATTTCCAACCGCCTTCTCCAGCTTTCATAGTTAAAGCATCTTGATATCTTTGTTTATTCTTTCTTAGTACATCTCTTGCTGTCATTAAAGCAGCTGCACCATCTTTTGCTTCTGCTCTTGATTTTTGAACATCAGCTGAGCTTGGAATGCCAACTATGTTTATTTGATAAACTTCGTCTGAAAATTCATTGAAAGCTTTGAAGTTATGAATACCTTTCTTAGTATAATCTTCTCCAGCTCTATCGCCTCTTTTAGAAACTATGTTACCATTACCACCTAATACTTTCTTTCCTAAAGTCATACCAAGTAAACCAGGCCTAACAGTATTATAACCGTAGCTTCTATCTCTAGTATTTTGCTTTGCCTTAGTTACTACAAATATATTTAAGGTATTAGCATCTGCATTACCAGATGTTGCTTTCTTAACTGCAGAGTCCGGTGTATTTGCCCAATCAAAAGATTTAGCTCTAGCTATTTTATCAAATATCTTTTTTCCTCCAGACCATCTTTCAGCTGAAAGTAAAGAGTATAAATTTGTAAGCTTTTTAGATTGAAATTTTTCTGTTAGTAGAAGAGCTTGTAATTCTTCTTTAATTATTTTTCTAATTGTTTCAGAATTCATTGTTACACTCCTATCTTTGAATATTTATACATATCTGCTAAAGCTTTAAGTGCTTTCTTTTTAGCAGATTCAAATTCTTTTCCATATCTATTACCAGCTCCACCTTTTCTTAGAAGATATGCTGCTTTATATATTTTGTCAATTTTTTCAGCTTCTGGATTCTTTCTCATTTTAGGAGCAGCTTCATTTTTCAATTTGCTTAAAGATATACCTTCAGTTTTCTTTGCTACAACTCCTAGTTTGTGATGTAAGTACTCATCTGAATCATCTGTGTCTCCGTCGTTATCTATGTCTTTATCTTCGAGGTCGTCATAATCAGTTTCAGCTTCTTTATCGTCTATCTTATCTAGTTCTTCTTTGATTTCGTAATATTTACCAAGCTTATGACCTACATCTTCAAATACAGATTCTAGTCTTTGTTGAAGTGTTGCTATTTCATTTGCAGTCTTTTCAAATAAACTAACCGAAGCGTTTACTTCTTTCATATCTCTTTTTACGGAGATACCATCAAACCAATCACCAGCTTCGTTTACAGCTAATTCAGAAGCATTTGCTGAAAGCTCTTTTATTGTTTTAACCATTTCTTTAATATCTGATTCTCTGTATACAGATTTACCGTATTCATTGAATTTAGAAACTGAATCGATAATAGCTCTTTTCTGTTCTCTTGTTAAAGACTTAGCTTGAGCTTCTTCATTTTCTTTTAGTATTCTTTTTAATTTCATTATTTTCTCCTTCTAGGTAAAGAACATTTGCATGTTAAGTCGCAAAGTATTTCGTTTATTATAGAGTTTACTTTTTCGTATTTATTATTTACAATAGTTTTTGTAACAGATTCGTTTACTGGATGCATAAAAGCTCCATGAGTTGAAGGGTTACTTACAAAATCCCAACAAACTAATTCAAAATCGCCTTGTACTTCTAATGTGCCATCTTCGGATAATTGTTTAACGGATCCCATACCTCTAGAAGATATTCCCAATTTTATATTAGCTTTTAACAATTCCTTTAGTATATTACCAGAAGGAGTTCCAAGTACTTCTACTTGTCCCATTAAATCGTTGTCTTTCCACCATATCTTATTTATATTGTGTGAAGCATTTTGCAAATTAACAACAGAAGAATCTGGGTGATCTAATTCGCCTAAAGCTCTTCTTTCTGCTATTTCAGTCTTTGCATATTTTTCAGCTTCTCTAACTAAAATTTCTTTTGGATAAATTCTACCATTTTGATTTTTAGCTCCAGCTCTTTGTAGAACACCAGTAACAATAACTCTTCCGTTATTTTTTTCTTCTGATTCTTTGATCAGTTCTGGGCTTACATTAAATGGTATAGTATCTATTAAAATATTTTTCATTGCTTGCTCCAAACGGTTCTTTTTCTATATAAATCAAAAAACAGTTCAGCAATTTCAGAACGAATTATTTTTCGTATTCTTGCTAGATCTTCTTTTTCTAGTTTTTCTTTTAATATAGTCTTTTTCTTTTTCATTAAAATCTTCTTAACCTATTTGATATTCTATTCATTTTCTCTGATATCTTTGCAAGATTACTTCTAGTAGATTTCCAATATTTAGATTCATCTACTCCCGATTCAGATTTTAATTTTATATTCTGGTTGACTATATGTTCAATTTTATATAGCTTACTATTAATTTCTTTTATAGCTCTATTTACTTTTTGTTTTGAAGTTGCTGATTCGTCTTTCTTATATTCTTTATAAGATACTTCATTCATCAAAGTTGCTTTTGCTAAAGTCATAAACTTAGACTCTTTAACTTTCTTATAACCGCCAACTTCTAAGTCTTTCTTTTTCTTTTTGCCAAAAGCATATTTTGTATTGTATTCACCTCCTGCATCTGCAGTTGTGTTTGCTTCTTCTATTTCTTCCTCTTTGAATTTATCTTCTAATTCTTTCAATTTTTTATTTAGAGACATTTTTCAACTCCTTTATTAAATCATAAGAACGAAGCAAAGAAACTAGATGTAAATCTTTTATTTTCTTTTCGCCTTGTATTTTTAACAATTGCGTTTTTACTTCAGCTATTTTTATTTTTACAATTTTATCATTAACCCTTGTTTCACATTTACTTAAGCTATTTGCAAGCTTTATAACTTCAGAGTCTGCATATTTCTTTAACCTCTCAGTATTTGAAACATTATTAATATATTCTTTTAACAATCTCTTTTGCGAAATACTAAGTTTTCCATATTTAGCATTGAACTTTTCTAGCAATATATTATAAGATAATATCCTTAGATCTTTATCGCCTTGTGAAAATTCTTTTAAGACAGTTGCTTTTTGTTTTCCAACTTCTGAAGATTTACCAGTTATAGATTCTATGATAGTATATCTTGATCTTACCTTATCTGCTGGGTTTACATAATCTTTATCTAAAGTTTTAGCAATAGATGCATTCATTTTATAATTTGAAATTTTAGTTTTGAAAAAAGCTTCTAGATTATAATTTAGCTTTATTTCTTTAATCAAATTATATTTCTCTTTTCTTAATGCTGTTCTATTAATTTTAGCATATTCTCTTATAACTGCATCTATAAATCTATTAGCTTTATCTTCTGTATTAAACTTTTGATTTTGCAAAGTATGATACATTTGTATTTCTTTTCTAATATTAGTTTTAGAATTAAAATGCGTTTCTAATATTTTTATAGCAGGAGATTTCTTTACACCGTTCAAAGTGTCACTAGTAATTTGTCTTACCAGTAGTTCAAACAATACACCTGTATTTTTGAATTTAGAGTGTTTCAATTTTTTATATTTCATCTTCTCTGCCTATTTCTTATAAATATCATATAACTATTAAATGTTATCATCTAATAGACTGTTTTCATTCAATATAGAAGTGTTTTTGCTTTTATTAAATAAATTTTTTGCTATAGAAAGATTTGACTCTCTTTTCAAAGCGTTTGTTCTTCTTCTAACATTATTACTTAATTTACCTTCTCTATTTCTAATTTCCTTACCAAGAGGATCTCTTCCTCTTGCAGAATCTTGTTGGCCTGATTTTGGTCCTTCATCTGGTCTGCCTACTTTGCCTTTTATTTCAAAAGCATTTGCATCTCCAGGTTCTCTTTCTTCTTCTTGATCTACCATTGCAAGAGCATGTGGTGTACCAAGTGATTCTTTAGAAACGGATGGATCATTACCTTCTTGTTCTAATTGCATTTTTCTAAATCTTTCTTTAGCATCTGCAATTACTTTTTCCCTTTCGGATTGAATATCTTCATCAGATAATTCGAATACATTTTTATAAACCCAATCTTCTGAAAGTATTTGAGTATCTTTTATTTCTCTAGCTAATTGTATTTTACTATTCCATAATTCAATTTGTTCTTGTTGATAAATCGTAGAAGGGTTTGTTAATTGCAAATCGAAATCTGCTAGATCTTCATCGTTATACCCTTGAGAATATAAATGTACAATTGCTATTTTTGTAAGCTCTGAAACTAATATTCTTTGTATTCTTTCTATCGTTCTTGCAAACCTAACGTCTTGTGCTGCAAGAGTTGCTTTACCTTCTACGCCTTCTTCATACCCAATAAAAGCTTTAGGTATTTTCAATGCAGCAAACATTCTTTCTTTTAGATAATTAACGTCATCGATACCTGTCCATTCCATACCCGAAAGTGTATCTATTTCTGTACCAGATTGACCACCTCTTACAGGTAAATAGAAATCTTCCATCATATTATTCATATTATATTTCAAATCGTATTGTCCAGTTTTAGTATCTACATAAGGAGTTTTCTTTGATTTATTTATAACTCTTTGCATATATGTATCTACTTCTGCTGGAGGTATATTACCTATATCAACTTTGAATATTCTTTTTTCTGGTGCTCTCATAATTCTATGGATCATCATTGCATCTTCCATAAGAGTTAGTTGTTTCCAACACTTTCTTGATGGCTCAATCATAGATTTACCATAAGGTAAAAAGTTTGTATCTGATAATAATCTAAAGTGAGCTATTTCATAATTATCATATTCTACTTTAGCAACTTTAGAATTGTAACCAGATTGTCCACCCATCGAAGCATCTTGTACAAATTGTACTAGCTCCGGATTGTTAGGGTCAAAATTTTCATGCCTATACATTTCATAACTAGATATAGGAGTTACACCAATTATACCCATCTTTTCAGCAATATCCAACTTCAAATAGAAGTCTCCATATTTACACATGTTACGAACCCATGGCCATAAGTTAAATTCAATATTTATTATATCGTAAAATAAATTGTGAAGAATTTTTTTCACTTCTTCATTTTTACTGTTGATAGTTAGTACATCACCAAACTCATCTCTTAAAGTAGATTCATCTGCATAGATATCTAATGCTGCTGATATAATTGAATCTTCATCCATTATTTCATAATCACCATATAGTTGTAATTTTAACGTGTGAAAGTTTGGATCATTAGCTGGATTAACTGCTCCCATTGTAGAATGCAGTTTACTAAACCTATCTATTAATCTGTTTGTTGAAAGTTTTTCTTTTGCTTGGGCTTTATTTACATCTATAACCTTTAGTTTATTATTGCCAATCCTACGGACAATAGTATTAGTTGAAAATAACCCTCTTAATCTATTAAAAAATGTATTGTTTTCCATTTTATTTCTAACCCTTTATAAAAGCCAAGTTAAGTCCTCTTCTTCGCGACCATTGTTCATTGTCCATTCGCTCTGTTGAGGAGTATTATTATATATGCCACTAGTTCTATTAAAGTTATTTAGTGCCAATCTATTTAACTCTATTCCTTCATTTCTTAGTTTCAATGCATGATCTCTAACAAATAAAGAAATTGCAAAAGCCATTACAAGGTCATCGTTATAGCCTCTTTGTGCTTCTGGCCTATTACCATTCCATACAAAAACAGTTAGTTCATCTACTAGTCTTTTTGACTTCACAGTACAGGACTTCTCTCTAAAATAAATATCAAGTTTTGATACCAAAAGCGGTCTTGTCCTAGATGATGTTGTAAACCCAGGAGTCATTTGTGACCGGTCTTTCATATCATAACCTTTTGTTAATTGTGTTGCTGGATCTGATACTCCTTCATGTTTATATGTATAATATAAATTTCTATAGCCTCTATCTATTGCAGGTTGTAAAGCTGCCCATCCAACGTTTGCATTCTCTATAACTAATAAAGCTTCATTGTATTCAGTTGCTACATTTACTAACATATTACCAAATTCTTTAGTACCAGGTTGACCTTTATACTCTGCAACTTGTGTTACAGTTTCTACATCTATTATATGAAATGTTGAAAAGTCTCCACCGTCTCCACGAGCAACATCGGCTACTATCATATAATCTCTAGAGTAATCAGGGTATTCCCATATCCAAAATTCACCATTTGGACCTCTTTGCTCTAATGGATCTTGGCACATACTTTCTTTATACCATTGTAATAGTTCACCAGATATTACTGAATTACCTGAAGATAGGAAATCACAATCACATTCTTGTGCTGCCATTGCTGCTCCTAGTAATTCATTTTGATCGTCTCTCCAAGCTTGATCTCTTTCTGGGTGTACTGTCCAGTGAAGCCTTATAGTTTGAAAAGCATTTTCACCATTCTCAGCTTTTACCCATTGTTTATGAAACCAATTACCCATACCATTAGGAGTTGATAAAGCAATACATTTACCACCAGTTGCTAATGTTTGTTGAGAAGATGCCCATATTTCATCTATGTGATCTATGAATGCAGCTTCATCCATTACTAATAATGATAGTGCTTCTGATCTACCTGCATCTGGAGATGAAGATATTGCTTTTATCTGTGATCCATTTTGCAATCTTAATGAAAGCTTATTATCTTCTGAAACTTTACCTTTTAACCATGATGGTAAATATTGATGCATAACTCTAACTTTTGTTACAAGGTTCTTTGCTACGTCTTGTTTTGTTGCAATTACTAAAACGTTAAAGTCTTCATTAAATAACATACACCATAGTGCATATCCAGCAGTTAATGTTGATATACCAAGTTGCCTAGATTTTAATATAATACTATAATCATGTTTAGAAATTTGATCTAAAGATTTTTCTTGAAACGGGTATAAATCAAATAATATTTTTCCTCTAGTTGGATGTTGTATATACCCATACTTTCTCATAAAGTGCATTGGATCAGAAGCGCACTTTTTATACTCGGAAGCTATTATTTGTTTTAGATTTTGTGCCATAATTATTTTTTACGTTTTTCGAATGAACGACCACCAAAATAAGCACCGATTACAGTAATCAATACTAGTTGTAAAAGATCGGTCCATTTTTCTTCTACTGTAAATTTAATTGCACCTGCATCTATAAATATTAATAGCATTGTGCATACTACTAAAAATATTAATACTAATGGTCTAACGTTTTTACTTAACCAAGAATCAGAATTCATATCTGCTGTCCAACGGTTTGTAATATTTTCTTCCATTTTAGTTTCGTAATCTGAAATTAATTGTTTCATTTTACGCTTTGCTTCTAGCTTTTCTTCTTTTGAAGTTGTAAGATTATCAAGTACACCACCAACTGATTCTACCAGTTCTCCGGCGCCACCTGAAAATAATTTTCCTAATCCTAGTCCCATAACTTTTTCTCCTTTTATTTATTTTTACGTTTTCCTACCCAAACAACTTTTTCATCTAAATCTACTGGTTCGTCTCTTAGAACTCTTTGAAATTCAGATTCAGCTTTTTGAACAACCTTGTGCATTTTTATTAATTGTTGTTTTAGCCTTTCTTTTGTTTTTGGATTCTTTTCAGCGACAAAAGCTTTTCTTAATTGTTGCTGTTTTAATTGCACATCCTGGTAAGCTTCTATAGCTTTTTGAAAACCTCTAGTTATTGAAGCTTCTTTAATTCTAATTAATTCTTCTTTTAAGATTTCCTTAATTTGTTTTTTACTTATTGCCATTTCTTCTTTCCATTATTTCTTTAATTTCTTTATCAAACTTTTCTCTTAATTGCTTTTCACTTTGACCAGATCCCCAATCTTCTATATCTCCAGCTTCACTAATCATAGACTTAGAAGTTCTATGCTTTAGAAAATCTTCATATTCACCAGAAACTTCTTTTAACCAAGATTGGAAATTAGCATCTTGTACTCCTTTCTTATACTTAAACCAATTGTCTCTTCCTTTCATTTTTATAGAAGTTTCAAATTCGGATAAGCAATTCATGCAAAACTTAAAGTGACTATATGCAAATTTATCAGCTTCGTGCTTCATTCTCTTATTGCATTTAGGACAACATAAAGGAACTGTACTTTCTACTCTTATCTTATCAAGTTTATTTATTGTCTGTTTAATTCCGTTTTTTATAGTCCAAGTTTTTTTGTTCTCTTCCCAAACATCACCTTCTTTTCTTACGATTCTTTTTTTCGTATATCCACTTCTTATTTTAGTTTTAGATGTATAGTTCCCAGATACTAAATTTCTCATTCTCTGAACTTTTGCATCATCTATTGCTTTTCTCATTATAACAACTCCCTTGCATGTTTAAGCCATTTTTTAGCTACTTTATTTTTTGGAGGTTTTCTTAAAAACTTATTTATACCAGATTTAACTCCAGGTGGTAATTTGTCTGATTCCTTTCCTTCTGTTGATACTTCTGCAAAATTTGAACCAAACATAGATTTATAAGTTTTCAAATTATCCATAACCGCTTGCCAAGATCTTTCAACTACCTTATCTAGCAATGTTCTTTCTTTTCTATTTCTATTTCTTTCTAAAGCAGTTTCTAAAGAAGTAGATACAAATATCATATAACAATCGTATCCTAAATCTTCTATTCTTGCTTTCTTTTTTCCAAGAGCATTTGACGAAGCTCCAGTTCCATCTATTATAATACCAAGCTTTCCATCTAAATAATTTTCCAATTGTTTCTTTGCAATCTTTACAGACTTAGCCATTAGCTTGCCGCCCATTGATCTTTGAGCATCAGTCATATCGTTTTCCGATGGAGGTATTTTATTTTTTGCTTTTAGATATTCATAAGCTGAATCTGAATTTACTATCTTTAACCCTGCTGTAGTTAGGCCCGATTGTACTTTATTCTTTGGTGGTATTCCAAATAATTTATTTATTACTGTTGATTTACCAGATCCTGGACCTCCAGCTAAGAATATAGCTTTGAATGCATGCTCGTTCTTTACAGCCTCTGTTAGAGGATTGCTTGAAGGTTTTACTGGTTCATCTATCTTATCGTTACTTGGAGTTTTCGAAGGTATTTCTTTTTTCTCTAAGTGATCTAAAAATTCAAAGCCAACCAATAATGCTATGTCCTTTATACGCTTTCTCCATAAAGAATACGCTTTAGTAAATTTGTAATCTTTACCACCTGCTGGAGTTGATTCTCCCGGTATACCAGCTGGAAAATATGTTGGCATATTAGAATTTGTATAACTAGTATCTAATGGGTTTTCACCAATTACAAAATTTATAACTTTCATTCCCATCTTTTCAGCTTGAGCTTTTGTAAATTTTTCATATTCTTTATATGACTTGTAAAAAGTTGTTGGCCCATCATCTACTTCAGCAGAACCTATAGAATTTACTTCTAGTAAAGAATTAACTTTACCAGTTGAAACGAAATCTACTATTTCATCTTCTAATATATTATCTGCTAGCCATTGACCTAAATTCATATTTTCTTCTTTAGTTCTAATTCTTTTTTTATCCATTTTTTAGCAATGTGATTTTTGATAGGTTTGTTTACAAAACTTGAAGCTGCTTTTTTAACCACTGATGAAAACTCTTTGTAAGTTGAATTGTCAACTATTAATATTTGACTTGCACCAAATAGCGTTTGGAATCTGCCTAAATTGTTTTGTACATCTTTCCAAGATTTTTTCAATATATCTAAAGGAACTTTTCTTGGTCTTTTATCATTTCTTTCTATTGCTACTTCTAAAGTAGTATTTACAAATATCATATAACAATCGTAACCGTGTAATTGCAATTGCTTTTTCATATTTGCAATTTTATCATAATTTTTTCCCGTTCCATCTATTAACATACCAAGTTTTCCATTTATATAACTGTGCATTCTTTTTACAGTTACACGTTTTGCTTGATTTCTTAATTCCATTGCTTTTGCATATTCGTCTGCATTCAAGGATTTTATATCTTGAGATAAACCGGCTTTATCTAAATAAGTTTCAAATGCCGAATCTGAATTTACACCCTTTAATCCTTTTGCAGAAACATAGGGCATTTTTTCAGGCATGCCAAACAATGTTGAAGCAGTATAAGACTTTCCACTACCAGGACCACCTGCAGTAAATACTGCTTTGAATATTCCTGGATCATAGACTCCTTCTGTTATTATGTCTTTTAATTTTATCATATAGTATAAATATCAGTCTATTAAGAGTAAGTTAGTACCAATCCTCTAAAGTTAGCTCCTGGTTGTAATACTACTCCTATCATCAAATAATTATTTCTAGTGGATTCATGCTTTGGTTTTTTAGCCGTTGTTGCATCTACTGGATATTCCATGCCTAGCAAAGTAAGCTCAGGAACAACGGTTTTCAATTTTCTAATAAACGTTATTGGGTCTGAGTTATAAGTTCCATCAATATTAATCCCTCTTAAGGTTACATAATTTTTAGCAACAGAGTTAGCTGGAGCAGTTGAACCAAAAGGAGCTACTGCTGTTAAGGTTCTTCCAATTGGTATTTGAACAGTAGCATAAATAGTAGTTGCTTTTTCTTCATTAAGATTTGTTAGATATATGAATTTAGGTCCAATTAATAAACTTACATAATCGTTAGTTTGATAATTGAATTCATTCATTAAAACCTTTTGAAATTGGGTTGTACCCATATACTGATTAGTAGTTATATTTGCAGATCCGTCAAAGCTTACACCATCTATTGTTCTTGCTGTTGCAAATTTATCTGCTAATCTTGGAAGATTTGCTCTTGAAGCATCCATTGGTTGCATACCATTTGTTGCATCAAAGCTTACAAACCCAACTGGTGATTTAGTTCCAGGGTTTCTAAATTCAATAGTATTTTGTGAAGTTATTATATGATCAAAGGATCCTGTTCCTCCTCCACCAGCCATTACGTTACCCGATGCAGAAATATCACCTGAAGCTGTTATTGACCCAGACATAATTGTAAAGTCTGAACCTCTTACTTGTAATTTTCCGTGAACAATTAATTCTTGTTTTGTATCTACCGCTGAACCTATTTGTAATAGTTTATGTGAAGCTGTAAAGCCGGGAGCTCTTAAACCAGTACCTGCGTTTATTAGACCTTGAGTAGTAATTGTACCCTTTGAACTAACTCCTCCAGAACCAGCTGACACTGTAACTGCTTCTACTTCTCCATCGGTTGCAATGCCTCCTAATGCTGTTACATTTCCAGAAGTTAGAATACCACTACCAGATACAGTTCCGGTTGTATGTATGTAATCTGTTATCGTTGTAGTACCAGTTCCGAACGAACCTGTTAATCCTGCAATTGTTGCACTTGAGCTTATATCACCAGAAGCTGTAATAGATCCTGACATTATTGTAAGTTCAGAACCCTTTTGTCTAATTATACCATGAATGATTAATTCTTGTCTTTCATTGTCTGGTGCTCCCAGTTGTAATAATTTATTTGATGCAGTAAAGCCTGGAGCTCTGAATTCTAGGTTCGTTTGTATTCTATTTGCAACAACCATGTCATCAGAGAATACACCCTTTGTACCATTTACAACAGTTCCAGTAATTTCCCCAGAGGATTGTATATCACCAGATGTTTGTATTCTATCGGTGATTGTAGTTGTTCCAGTTCCGAATGAACCAGATAAAGCTACTACACCAGCGCTTGTACTTATATCAGAAGATGCCGTAATAGAACCGGACATCATAGTAATATCAGATCCTTTTATTTGCAATTTACCAAAAACAATTAATTCTTGTCTTTCATTATCTGCTGCTCCTAATTGCAATAATTTTGCTGATGCAGTAAAGCCCGGTGCTCTTAGACCTTGTTGAGATGTAATAAATTTTGAAGATTCTATAGTATTAAAACTTTCAAGTGCTCCTCTTACAGACATAGCACCCATTGTTGCTTCTGTACTACAACTTATTATAGAAGCTGTGACTGGTGCATCGAATCTTGCCTGATCTCCGGAAACTACGAACTGATCATCTACATCTAAAACTCCTATTTTTGTTTTACCAGAAGAATCGTCTGCTGCTTTAACTTGTAAACCGTTACTTGTATCAAATTTTAACGATCCCATTTTAGCACCAGTTCCTTTATTTCTAAATTCAATAGTATCACCATCTGTGATTATATGGTTGAAAGATCCTGTTTCTGTAATAATCTGTCTACCAGGTCCAGACATTGAAATGTCAGCAGAAGCGGTTATCGACCCAGACATAATCGTTAAACCAGAACCTTTTTGTTGTATCTTTCCGTAAACTATTAATTCCTGTTTTGTATCAACTTCTGAGCCTAATTGTAATAATCTATGGGATGCTGTGAACCCTGGTGCTGCTATTGAATTTGCTGTTATTGCTCCACTAGATAAGATGTTTCCACTAGTTCTAATTGTACCACTTGCACTAATATCACCTGATGCAGTTAGTGGTCCTGTAAACTCTGCATTACCCGTAGAAATTAAAGTTTCAGTTGCAGTTATAAATTTACTTTTTAATTTACCTTCTGCATCATTTTCATCTTTTACTTGTAAACCATTTGTTGAATCAAACTTTAACGAACCTTCTTTTGCTCCAGTCCCTGCATTTCTAAATTCAATAGTATTTCCGTCTGTAATAATATGATTGAAAGATCCTGTCCTAGTTATAATACTACTGTCTCCAGACATTGAAATATCTGATGAAGCCGTTATAGAACCAGACATAATAGTTAGGCCTGATCCTTTTTGTTCTATCTTTCCATAAACTACTAATTCTTGTCTTGTATCTACCGCTGATCCCAGTTGTAATAATTTATGAGATGCAGTAAGTCCCGGAGCTTGAAGTCCAGTTGTTGTACTAATAAAGCCTGTAGTTTCTATTCTATCTGTTATAGTTGTAGTATTAGTACCGAATGAACCTGTTAAAGCTTGTACAGCTGCAGAGGTTGATATATTTGCAGAAGCTGTTATCGACCCAGACATAATCGTAAGTTCTGAACCAACAGATTTTATTTTACCATAAACAAGTAAATCACCACCTAATATATTTGTAGCATGGCCGATATCGCTTTGACTAATAACTGCTGAAGCTGTTATTGGATGATGAGTTCTTAATGGGTGTAATACTTCTACTCTATCAAAATCTGAACCTGCTGCAGTATCTCCTATATAAACTATATTTGAATTTTCAGTTAAAATTGAAACATCGTTTAGATAATACCCTTGTCCATAAATATTTGCACTTGAACTTATATGTCCTGATGCTGTTATGTGGCCTACACCTGGATTAATACTTATACCCGTATTAGAACCACTCATTATTGCTAATGCTCCTTGAACTCCTCTTAATCTTACTTCATTAGCTGTTTCATCAGCAAATTGAATTGAAGCACCATTCGGAAGAAATGCCGAATGAGCATATACATTACCACTTGCACTTATATTACTTGAAGCTGTTAGGTTTGTTGTAGCTACAGAAAATATATTTCCAAATGTGTTATCAATATTTGAAGTAATAAAACCGCCAACTGATAAATTTGTTGCGATTTGTGCATTTTCCGTTATGATATTACCACTTGAACTTATATTACCAGATGAAGTAATTGCTCCATTTACTGTAAGACCTTTATTAGCTGTAATCGTAACTGATTGTTGAGCATTTTGACCTTCAACTATTAATGTTTCTTGTGCTTCATATCCTCCGATAGCACAATTGTATCCTTCCGCATGTTGCAAATATAAAATTCTTGAAGCATTTACATTAAGATTACCTATACTACTGTGACCAGTGTTAGCTATGGTTCTTGAACTATGACCTAAATATAAATTACCACCTTTAAGATCTGCACTTGTAGATATATCACCGGAAGCAGTTATAGAAGGCGTTTTAAGGTATGAGGTATTTTCAAGGGCTAACCCAGTTCCAGATATACCAAAAAATTTGTTAGATCCGCCAAATTCTCCAAAATAAAGTCTGCCAGAAGATAATATATTATTAGCTTCAATTAAACCGCTAGATGATACTGCTGATGAAGTAATAGCTCCCCCGACAGATAAATAACCTTCTACATCAACGTTAGCTCCTGATCCTAATTGCAGATTATTATTTGTTACTGATAAAGCGTAACCAACACCTCCCCAAGTTATTGCTCCTCCGTTTGGTAATCTTAGTCCACTTGAAGAAACAATACCAGATGCGCTTATTGCAGTTGTTGATATTACATTACCAGGAGATTCTATTACAAATGATCCAGCTTCGTCTGGGATGGAAATAAGCTTGTTTGAACTGGGAGTCCAACTTATAGATTGAGAATACGTTCCAGCATTATTGTATAAATTTAATTTAGGTAGTACTAATGGCCCAGAAGTTTTTATGTTTACTTTACCAGTTACTAAATCTATTTCACCTGTACCAGCTGGGTTTATTTCTATGTTATTATTACTATTTGTAGTTATAATCTTTTCGGTATTTACTGCAGTACTTGCGCTTAAAGTACCTTTAACGTTTACACCTCCTACATGAGTTTGCAATATATCCTCGTCTTGTATAGTAATATTTATATTGTTACCATCCCAATAGATTTTTTCAACGTCTTGATTTGTTCCACCGAACCAAGCTATCTCTTGGTTTCCAGCATTAGTATTAAACAATGTAATATCTGATGTAGTTACTCTACCACTTGCGCTTATATTGCTTGCTGTAAGTGGTCCTGTAACTTCAAAGCTATTTGCAAAACTTGCGGTTTCTGCATATGAAGAAGATAGCTCCTTTAATATCTCGACTGAAGATGAAACAGCATATGAAGATGTTACTCTTAACAGTGGCACTAAAGATCCTGTACCATCTGCAACTGCTCCGCTCGATGATAATTGCAAAACCCTTTGATAAGTGTCTTGAATATTTTGGCCTGTAAAGTCGTCTGATCCAGCCATTTATAACCTCTATTTACGTTTTTCTAATATCTTTACTACTTTCTCTATAATTGGCGTTTTTTGATTATCATTTATAGGATTAGCTTGGATATATTCAGCTACTATAGTATTAACCTCAGTTTTCTTTATAGAAAGATTCTTAATGTTTATATTTTCTTTTATTAACATTTTTAACAAATTAATTACATGTTCTTTTTCTGTTAACGTTGGTTGTGATAATATTTCTACTTTTGAGTTATTTTCTACTAAAGAAGGAGAAGATTGAGATTTAACTTCTACTGTAACTTTTTTACTTGCTTCTACTTTGAAAGTAGATTCCCAAGGTGTAAAAAATGTATCTTCAGCAATTACTTCTAATTTAATAGATCCTTTGCTATTTTCATCTATTAAACCCTTTAATCTTTTAACGGGTACACTAACATTACCAGACTCAGAAATTTTACCATTAAACATTATATTAAAATCTTCTGCTTCAATTACCAACCTAGCTTTAGACTTTTTTAATGAAGCTCCTTGTAACTCAATTTTTGCTTCAAAGTTTTCTATTTTATCAGTGTATAATTTGTACATGTCTTTTTATCTCCTCGGCTATTATTTCTATGTCTTTTACTTTAAGATGTAAGCTTTTAACTTCTTTTTCTTCGTCATAGATTTTTGTACCGTTTTTGTGCATTATTAAACGGACTAGTTTCTTTTTTTTCTTCTTATCTAACTTTTTAACTAATTCTGGAGCTATTGCTCCTCCAGTGGTAGTAACCTCTTCTATTATCTGTACTAGATCCCATAGATGAGGGTTATCATTCCACTTAAAATTAGCTTCTTCCCATTTTACTTTTTGTGCCATATATAAATATCATCTAACCTTTCTTATAAGGGAATTTCTTATTCAATAGTTCCTGTCTTTCGTCGCAGCCACAATCATTACCAATAGTTTTTTTAACTATTTTTTGAATACCTGTAGCTTTTGTTATTTTTGCTATAGTATCACCCAAACCTTTAGATTTATTCTCTTTCATTATTTAGCCTCTAATGCTATTATTCTAGCTTTCAAATCTTCTATAATTACTTGTTGTTCTTTAATTGCTTCTACAAAATGACCAGCTAGATTTGCATAAGATATACTTTTTGCATTATCTATATTAGAAGTTGGTGTATTATCAGGGCTGTCATTTTTTGTTGCCAATTTTGTTTCAGTATTAACTAATTCTGGAATTACAGTTTCTGTTTCTTGAGCTATCATACCAAAAGATTTTACACCAGGTGTTGAGGATTTATCGTTCCAAGTAAAGCTTACCCCTCTTAACTTTTTTATTGTATCCAATGAACTTTCAATAGTTTTTACTTCTTCCTTTAACCTTTCATCTGAAGTTTGATTGTAAGTACCTGTAGCATATACAGTTCCATATTGATTAACGTAGAATACTGGCCAATGGCTAGTGCCCGAATCGTCTCTGTGTTGTTGTATTCCTATAAAATTAGTATCTGTATCATAAAAGAAATAAGCTCTTTGCGAATGTTCGTTTCCATAATCAAACAATTTTATATAAGCTCTATCTTCATTTCCTTGAGCCATTTTCAAATAATCATGATTACCACCAGACCCAGCATGCGTCCAACTTATTTGACCATTACCAGCTTCGAAAAGTATATCTCCTCCAGCTTTCAATGTAATATCATTTTCAACGTATAAATTGCCATCTCCTGGGTCAGTAGAAGTAGTCCCTACTCTTAATGCATCTATTCTAGCATAATCGTTTACATATAAATCATTGTCAATAGTAACATTTCTAGATGTATCTATACCTATTGCACGTAAACTACCCATAACATATGATTCATAAATACCAAAGCTATTTCCATCGCTATTGTCTTGTCCAATTGTCCAGTATTGGCTATCGCATCTAAAGCTTATTCCTGCATCACCTGATCCAATATTCCAACATAATATTTGAGGTCCATAACTTGTATTACCATTATCACCTTTAACCGTAAGAAACCCTAAACTTCCTTGATCGGCCTCTATGTCTTCCATGTGAACTGCGTTGTGGAAATAATTTACATCTCCTACATTGTCTGAAGATTCTACTAACACAGGTGCTCCAGCCGAAGCTGCAAATTTATACCTATGCCCATTTGTCATTGTTACTGTTGCCATTTTATTCTCCTATTATGGTTGTGCTTCCCTTACTGCGTTCATTGCTGTAAACGAACTATTGACGACACCGTTATCAAAACCTGTTACAGTTGTAATTACATCTATTACAATCTGAGATTCAACTGATGCAGAAGAATTAACTAAATCAAACCCCTTAATTTTTCCTGGGTCTACATCTAAAATCATATGCATAATTCTTTCTCCACCTTGAGATCCATCAAATACTAAATTGTAGCCATCGCCATTTGCTCTTCTATAAGAAGATAAATTTCCAGAATCTACAGTTACTACTTTAGTTGCAAAGTTTGTAGCTGTTGCGGACCCAGATAATAGCATGCTTGATGCAGTTATTTGCCCATTTGATTTTAATATCGTTGAACCACCATCAACTGAAGTTGTTGAAGTTATCGATGAAGCACCAATTGTCCAGCCTGCAACTTTACCGGCAGAAGCTGTTAGTGCTCCTGCTTGGTCTACTTGGAATGATGGAGATGAAGAACCACCAAGTCTAATTATTCCATTGTCTAAATCTAATTGAGAACCAGCTGATGCTGCCCAATTGTTAGAGTGTATCTTTCCAGTTGTTATTTTATCACCAGATATAGTTGTCCCAGCAGAGTTAGGTCCGGCCGGTAAATTAAATAACGCTCTTGCATTATCTGCTGTCAATGCAGACTTATATACACGGAACTCAGACATATAACCTGTAAGGTCATTAGTTGGTGATCCAGCAGCTGAATCTAATTCTCCTCCTAATAGAATTTCATCTATCTGGCCTGAATCTAAATTGGCTGTTTCTACATTGGCAGTAGTATAAGCACCTACATATTCACCATCAATATATAGTTTAGCTTGAGAACCGTCTGCCATTACTAGTACTATATGGTGCCATTGGTTTGTAAATTCAACTCCAGATGCCAATGTTCCAAGAGATACTTGATTTACAATTAGTTCGGTTAGATTATCCGTTGAACCATCATTCATAACCCAAATTAAATCATTATTTCCACCATCATGAAAACCAAATGGTATTATATCACCTGCATTGCTTGTTTCCTTAATCCAAAAAGATAAAGATATATCCATGTTAGAAGTTAAACCAGCTTTTAATGCATTTATATCTATTCTAGAATCTGATCCATCAAATTGAGCGGCTCCTGGTAATGGTCCTGCAGATGTTCCTGCCACAAATGTTGTTCCTCCAGATATACTTCCAGCATCATCTTCTCCATGGTAATCGTTACCCGAATAATCTAATACTCTATCATTACCATTATCTGTTGTTACAGAATTATGCAAAGGGTAATACCCAATTAAATTTTCTTCAGAAGGGAAGTCCATTATAGAAGCTGTTAATGCTCCACCAGTTACTGTTATATCTCCAGATATATTAGCACCAGTTGCTGCTAATACTCCTGCTTTTGTTACACTGAATGGTGCTGACCCGGCAGTTGCGTTACCTGCCCATAGTCTATAAGTTCCATCTTGTGAATCTAGTTTTACAATATCATTAGTTGTACCCAAAGTTAATGAACCAGCTGAATCTATCTCTGCGTTGTTTTTAGATAATTTGTCTGAGGCTATTGTCCAACCAGCTATTGTACCAGCAGAAGCTGTTAATGCTCCAGTTTCATCTACTGCAAAGTCTGGTGCAGATGAGCCTCCCAGTTTAATTGTTCCATTATCTAAGTCTAATTCAGAGCCAGCTGATGCTCCGTAATTTGTTGATTGAACCTTTCCAGTTTTAATTCTGCCACCTTCTATAACTGTTGTTCCACCTACAGTTCCTGCTGGCGATTGGTATAAAGCAGAGATTTCATTGTCTGTTAATTTGTAATGGCCAAAAACTCTAAGCTCATCGATAGATCCAGTATAACAGTATATCCCATCACCAGAAACAACTCCTGATGTTTGTCTAAAGCTAGAAGTTATTATTGCACTATCATTATGAGATGCTCCAATACCACTAAAACCCGAGTAAACTATACCGCCACTGTCTATATCCGGGTGGCCTGTTTCAGTTGCTTGATGTACTCCGTTTATATAAATACTTGCAGTACCATGATATCGTGATGCTGCAACGTGAGTCCAAACGCTAGATTCTATAGATGCAGAAACTTTTAATGTGTCATAATTATTTGAAGAGCCCTCCCAAGCTGTCCACCAGATATGGCTACCTGAAATATATAAAGCGTCTCCATTTGATCCTCCTCCAGCTTCCCATACTATTTGAGGTTGAGTATGTGCAACATTTTCAGGTTTTACCCAAACAGATATACTTGCAGAGTGTAGCGGAGTCGTTGAACCACCAGGATAATACCATTCTCTATCTTCTATTTCTATACGAGTACTTTTACCAGATTCAAAATTTATAGATGTACCACCAGTTATAAAGTTTCCACTTCCAGATACCCAACATTCATTTGCGTTTACAATAGAACCACTAATATCGTTTAAGTCTTGTCCTACTGTGTTATATACTATTGTTCCTGCTCCTACGTTAAAATCGTAATGATAAGATGGTGTGGTAGTAGGTAAAGCCGGTAAACTTGCTACTTCTATTTTACCAGAAAAATATCCATTCTGTGTATATAAACCATAACCGCTTACGCCATCGCTAAATTTAGAATCGGTAACACCAGATAAATCTCCAAGCCTTGCTTTTAGATCTACATCATAAACATCAGAACCCGTTCTTTCTACTATGTCTATGTATGGTGTATAGGGATCATTAGGGTTTGCGTTTAATCTAATATAACCAGTTCCAAGTTTACCAGTAGAAACTATTACTTGTGAACCTGAATAACTTTGAGCAGATGAACCACTATCTCCAAGTGAACCAGATGTTCCTGCAAATGAAGTACCTAATCCTCTTTCTACATATATAGCACCAGTTAAATCGTTTTCTGCATCCCCGTATCTAGAAGATGAAATTACTTTCATATATTCAGTTGCAAAACCTGTACTATTCATTTTCTTTGCTGATAGTATTTCACCATTTGCAAAACCAGTAACATTAACTACTGACATTGTTGTTTCATTAGGAGGATACTCTGAAGAAGTATACCCGGAAGGTTGCAATGTTGTTGGAAATACAGACCCAGTTAATGTTGTAGAATTTGCAACATATAATTGACCTCCTACTGCAGTTACTGCTTCTTTTTCAAATACAGCTGTTGAAAGTGTCCCTCTAATTCTTGCGTTTTCTACTTCAAGGAAACCTCCCGATGCAGCTGTTAATCTAAAACCAGTTCCCGGAACGTTAGATGCAAAACCATCTGATTCTATGGTTCCATCTTTTTTAATTATCATTACTCCACCTTGCAGCTTTTCATTAGTAAAATCCCATCCTGCAATTTGATTAGTAGATCCTAATTGGAATACTTTTGTAGCTGAACCAGAATTTGCTTGGATACCATAATTAGCATCATCCGTATAGTACATTCTAACTTTATGTTGATTACTCGGACCTGTTACTATAATTTCAGGAGATGCATCTCCTTTTAGTTCTATGTGTTCTCCAATTGATGCAAGGTCGTCTCCATTTATATTCCAACTTGCAATTTTACCAGCTGATGCTGACATTCTACCATCTGCAGAAACTTTGAATTGAGATGAGCTTATAAAACCAGTAGGATCAGAAGTTTCTGCTGATGAAGATATCATCCATTTGCTACCAGCAGAGGAAGATATATACCCATTTGTAGAATTTAATTCTAATGGTCCAGAATGCAATTTACCAGTCTCTATTGCCCATCCAGCTATCTCTCCTTCATTAGCAGTTATCTTTCCTTCAATGTTTGCAGCAGAAGCTGTCATCTGTCCAGAAGATCTTACCTTAAATAATGAACTTGAAATAAAGCCTGCTTCGTCAGCTGGGTCTGCTGATGAAGATATTAACCAACCATCTCCAGCAGATGAAGATATATAAGCATTAGCAGAATTTATCATTAATGGACCAGATGTTAATTTTGCATTATCAAATGCCCAGCCTGCAATTGTATTTCCAGTGTTGTTAGGGTTACCTAATCCAAATACTCTATTACCATCTTCCTTACCTTCTATTCCCCAATTCGAATCAGCACTAAAAAATAGATTTATATAGTTATCAGATGGCGAGCTAGTACGATTTATTCTAATTCTTGGGTGGGCATCTGCTTCTAAAAATATACCAGCTTCTGAAGCTATATTATCATTAGGTGCACTTAAAGTTTTATCAGAAATTATCCATCCACCAATTTTTCCAGCACTTGCTGTTATTGCTCCAGCAGTATCTACTTGAAAACCAGAAGATGAAATATGAAAAGGTCCATCAGAATCTAATTCAAAGGTTCCTGCAGAAGCTGATAGAATGTCTGTTCCTATTACCCATCCCCCAAGTGTACCACCAGCCGTAGCCGTAATAGACCCTTGCATTGTTACATTACCAGTATTTGACAATTCGAAATTAGAAGATGATATAGCAATCTTACCATCTCCAGAACCAGATAAGAAAGCATCACTACTTCCTAAGAAAAACGTATCGGTTCTAATATCTAAACCTGAACCAGCAGAAGATGCAGAGTATCTAAAATAACTTTCTGAATGTAATACTGCTTCTAAACCTATACCGTCGTAATCTGTGTCCGGTGCTCCCCCCGATCCGGTTAAGGTTTTGGAGCCAGACCAGAACATCCAACCAGAAGTTCCTAAAGAAGAACTTGCAGCTTTGAATCCTTGATAATTTAATGTTCTTAAATTTGCCATTTTTTATGCTCCTATCTGTCCGTCAAATATTATACCTTCACCTAAAAATCCTTCTCCATTTATATAAGTATTTCCACCTGCAAAATCTATACTTTCAGATACTAATATTAAATCTGCTCTTACTCCGTTATAATCGAAAAATTCAAATTTGAAATCTAATACATCATCCTCTTGATATTCTGGTACTCTTGCTTCTATTATAGTATGATTCGGTGTAAAGCCATCTTCAGAAATAGCTTTTATTGAAACTTCGCTTATTAACCATTTTCCAAAGTGAACTGCAAACACTGGAACTACAAAACCGTCGTGATCTGCTGTAAAAGTGTAAACTACATTGTCGCTATCATAAGCTGGTGCAGAGTTTTCCGTAAAGTCTGGTATTGACAAAGTAGTTGTTGATGTAGCAGTTGCAATCGTACTAGATCTTGGTATATTTGCAACTTGTGCCATAGGTATACTTGGTCCAGCCATATAAGGTCTGCCAATTAGTGAAACCGGTGCTACATAAGGAGCTCTTAATTCGTTACTGTCCATTCTTCTACCCAAGTCCGCTGAACCTATTGGATCATAATCAACTCCAGACCCAGACATAAACACTTTCATATATTCTCTTCCTACATCTGAACCATCATCTACTTCTGCAAAGGCTCTTGCTTTGAAAGACACTTGATATTCGCAATTTCTAAAAACCTCAACTGGTTTTTTACATCTTACTCTAACATATTGATTATTACGATTAGATTCATTAGCTAAATCTTTAGATCCAGATATAATCATACCTTCCATTAAAACTTCAGAGTCTGCTTTTAATTCTGTTGATCCTCCTGCTTTAGTAGATGTTGCTGCCCAATAATCATCTATTGTACTTTGGTTTATAAATCTACCAGTTCTTTCTAATCTAAAAATGTTAGAAGGGTTTGCAAGCAATTCTCTTTGTTCAACTATCTCGTCTGCTAGTATATCCCAAGTTTGCATACCATGAGATTTCATACAAGTTTTAACTCTGTATACATCCCCAGCCATTGGTGCTAAGTTACCCATAACTATATTTGCATAAGAAACAAGATTGTAATTGTTTTCTGTATAAAGCGTTGGTTCACCTTGCCAACTTGCAGAGTAAGCAGTAGCTGCCATTTGTGTAGCTGTGTGTGTTGCATAAATAGATTGAGGGAAAGAAGATACAGCAGGTGTACCTCTTGAAGTTGTACCAGGTTGAGTATAACTATATTCAAATGAATAGGGTTTATCAACTATGCAAGTAGTAGTATTTACAACAGATACTATAGAACAAGTGTAATCTCTAGTGTTTGGTTGACCATTTTGTTTTAATGCTGGAACTGTAATTGTGACATTAGGTAAAGCAGGCGTGTTACCAGAAGAAGGGTCTGGAAACATTAAAGTTCCACCAATCATTGAAGAACTAAATTGAAAGTTACTAGATTGAATTGTTGTTTGAGGTGGTGTACTATAAGAATATCCGCTATTTGCTGCTTGTCCTCCTCCGCCTCTTGTTGCTCCAACGTTATTGTAAGTTTGAGCTGGCGTATGAGTGTAAGTAAATGTAGAAGATTCTTGTGCATCAGTTATAGTGTTAAAACCTAAATCTTGTGAAAAAGATTCGCTTAAATAAGGTTTTACATTTTCTGTTATTGTTATTCTTGGTTGATGACCAAATACTATAGGTGTAGTATTAGGTTTTGAAGGATCAACATATATTTCTCTTGACCACTTTACATTAGGTCTTCCTTGAAAAGAACCTCTTACAAATCTACCACCAGGTCTTCTAGTCGCTGTTCCTCTTATAGTAACAGTTGCAAGACCAGTTAAATCTTCTGGATAAACGTATATAGATATTAATTTTCTATTAGAATTGTCTGTGTAATTGTTTACTTCGTGATATATAGGTTCTACGCCATTTTCTGGCATAATTTCTATTTCTACTATACTACCTCTTAATAGTAAATCAGAGTTACCACTAAGTCTAAACATATTTTTACCAGCATGTAATTGTGTTGGAAAATCGGACACTTGAAAATACTGAGATTCGTACTTATTATCTACTATAAGTACAGGTGTCTCAGCCAAATATTTTCTTGAACTTCTTTTTCGTCCCATGAGTTTCTCCGATATATCAACAATAGTCTATCTAATGTTTCATATATAAATATAGAGCTAGTGAATAACGTTGGAGAATTCGCCTTTCCTATTTATCTCTATTAAAGAATCTGTTACATCTTTTAGAGATTCTATATGAGAAATAATTATTATGTAATCAAACTCCGATTTCAAATAACTAAACATGCTTTCCATTGAACTTAAGTTTTCAGAATCTAATGTTCCAAAACCTTCGTCTATTGCTAAAAAATTCGGCCTTGGTAAATTTGAAACGTTTATTAGTGCAACACGTATTGCTAAAGAAGATATGAACTTTTCCATACCAGAAGTTAATTCTAAAGACCACTTTTTATTGTCGTAAACGATATAGGTTAAAACTGATTTACCGTCTACTTCAAATTCTATAGTAAAGTCAACCATCTGAGAAAGTATAGTGTTAACTTCGTCTTGTATATATGGAAGGACTTCTGAAATTATTTCATAGGGTATACCGTCTCTTTGAATTGCTTCTAGGTAATATTCATATGACTTTAATTTTATTTCCAATTGATGAGCTTTTTCAATTGTATTATTTATAGTTTCAATTTTAGTTTTCCATAAACTAACAGAAGAATGTTTTTCAACTAGGTCTTCTTCCTTTAATTCTAAGTCAGCTTCCCACTTTGTTTTAGATAACTCTTTCTTTGCAATTTCTTTATTGACTTTTTCATTAAAAAGGATAACCTCTTCATTTTCGTAATATTTCTTTATATCTTTATCTATAGCTCTTATTTCAGATTTGCAACGTTTTATATTTGACTTCCTTGTTACAGTCTTAACTTTTATTTCAGATTGATAAACTTGTATAGTTGAAACCTTTTTTTCTAATTTTGCATACTCATCTATCAAATCTTCAAATTCTCCATAAGATTCTAGTTTTTGATTGCACTTAGAAATATCTTTCATTAGAGCTATGTATTCAATTTTGCATTGATCTATTTGCAATTTTATTCTTTCTGCACTTTTTACAAAAGAATTATTTTTACAAAAGTCACAGTTGGGGTCGAATGTACCTATTGCATCAAGTTTTTCTTTAGCATTTTTAACTTCAGACTTTAACAATTTTAATTTAGTATTTAACTTTTGCATTACCTTTTCATCAGCTAAATAGTTTTTTTGGTTTGCTTTTGCTTTTTCAATATCTATTTTGGAAAGTTCTAAACTAATATTTTTATACTCAACTTTATTTTTTTCTGTATAGTCTTTGTATTTATTAAGTTTACTTAAGTCTAATACCGCTTCCTCTTCAAGTTCTTCTTTTCTCTTCTTTAAGTCTACTATGTCTAAATCCTTTTTAACTTTTCTCAAAGATTTGTACAATTCTTTAAGCTCTTCGTCTTTGTCTTTTATATTAGATTTTATTCTAGAAACAGTTTTACTAGATTGCTTGTATTCTGCTTTACTATCTTTTAGTTGGTCTTCTGCTTCTATTAACTCGGAATCATAATCAGTCTTATTAAAATCTTTTAATAGTATTTGAACTTCTTTTATATCTTCATTTGCTAATTGATATAATTCTTCAAATACGGTTATATCTAAAAATTGAGAAAGCAACTCTTTTCTTTCTGTTTGTGTTTTTTCTATAAAGCCTGTATTATTACCTTGTACAGATAAAGCCGTTAAAATAAAATCTTCGTATTCTCCAACTATACCCCTGATATTTTTGTCGGTGTCTCTTCTTTGTTCACCATTCAAATCGACCCTTTCTCCACCTTCATCGATATACCAAAAGTCAACGTCAACTCTAATCTTTGTATTATTTCTTCTTCTCTTAGCAGTTCTTTCTATATAATAGTCTACCTCTTCTATCTTAAAATGCAACTTACAAGAAAAAGTTGATTTTTGAGTATTCATTATGTCATCAGCTTTTTTTCCTCTACTGCATCTATCAAATAAACAAAAAGACAAAGAATCTAATAAAGCAGATTTACCTATATGATTTTGTGCAAATATTCCAATTAAACCATTTAACTTTTCAAAGTTTACAACGTTACCCGGTCCATATGAAAACATATTTGAAAATTCAAATTTTACAGGTTTCCAATCTATACCCCTACCTATTTCTATATCTGACAAATTATTATTCAAGTTTCTATTTATAGACTTTATCTCAGATAATATGCTTGGTTCTATTTCGTGGTTTTTATTCAAGTATTCTTCTATCATTTCGTTTTGATACTCTACATTACGAACGTCTTTGGTTATTCTTCTAGAAGATTTATTTTCCGATGAACCTTTTATTTTATCTTCTCTAATTATTATTACATCTTGAACTTTGCATTTTTTTCTTATTTCTTTTACAACTTCTTTTATTTGTGCTTGAGTTGTATTTACAATCTTAAACCTTAATCTAGGATATTTTGGTATATCACTTAGGTCTTGATTTATAATACCATCTTTTATATGGATTGTGTAATATCCATATTCATTTTTTATACTAAATTCTTCGTAACTTTTAGTTTTAACATCCCAAACTATATAGCCATGATTTTCATAAGCTTCACCAAAATTTTGTTGTATCAAACTACCAGCATAACAAATGGTTTTTTCTTTATTTAGAAATTGTCTTTTGTGTATATCACCAAGCAAGACTAAATCGTAATCTTCAAATAAATCTATTTTATGTTCTTCATTTGCTACCTTAAAGCCAGCGTCAGTTGCTGATGAGTCTATAGCTCCGTGAAACAAGGCTATTTTATTTTTTCCATCTATATCTTTTGCTTTAATATAATTGCTTACCTCATCTGCAATTTCAAATACAGAAAAGTTGCAATCTGCAATTCTGTATACATCGGTCTTATCTAAGTAAAATAAATTTTTATGATTTAAGTTCTTAACTATAGGAGACAGTGTATCTAGTCTCGTATCGTTGTTTAGATTGGTGTCATGGTTACCTTTGATAAGTATAGTAGGTTTTATGTCTGCTAGTTTCTTTAGAAATTCTGAGGTTATCTCTATTAGCTCTGGTGATATATCTGTTTTGTTATGTACTATATCTCCCGCAATATAAATCAAAGAATTGTTAGGTAAAGCCTTTGCAGCTTTATACAATTCTTTGAATATTGACCTATATTCTTTGTGACGTTGGTAATTTCTTATATGAACGTCTGCAATGTGTAAAATTTTATTTACATTTTCAAAATCGACTTTAACATGCTGCATTAATTTTATACTCCATTATCTTACCGAAAGTTAATTTCTTTGATTCACTGATCAATCTATTAACTACGTCTTTTCCTAATTCACTTGGATCTTTTCCTGGTAAATCTATTAGATGTACATCTATACCATTACCCATAAAATATTCTGAATGTTTTATTGCTGCTTTCTTTGCATCAGAATCTAGTATTATATTAATCCTTTTAACTTTATTTTCTATTATCTTTTTACTTAGATTATCTGGTAATATTTTACCGAATAGAGGTATTGTATTATCACCAGTTGCTATTGCATCAAAAGCTCCTTCAACTAAATTTATATCTTTTTTCCAATCTATTAACATATCAAAACCTACTACGTCTTTTGAAACATTAGGGTTTTTGTGTTTATAATTTGTTTCATAAAAAGCTCTACTTACAAAGTAATTAACTACGCCGTCTGCGTCATAGCTTGGTATTATTATCATACCATTATATTCACCATTTTCTGCGTAGCCTATATTATGTCTAAGTATGTCTATTTTATTTAATCCTCTACCTTTCAAATAATGTATTGCATTTTTATAATGAGGAGAATTTATATTACCATTTAATAGAGGAATAAATTCTAATGGCAAGGAAACATAATCGTCTCTTTTTTTATTTACAATTGCAAAAGATCTTTCACCAAGTATATCGTTTAATTCTTCTATTTGTTTTGAATTAGCATTTAGCTTTTTAAGCAGTACAAATAATTTTCTACCTTTAGCATTACAATGCCAGCAGTGCCATTTTTCACTTATTAAGTTTACGCTAAGTTTATTTTTTGGGTGTTTACAAAAAGGGCATTTGTGCCAAACATCGCCTTTATTCTTTTCAGAGCCTCTACCTAGTAGAGCTGCTAGTAACCTCTTTAATCTTGATTTTTTCATTTACTACAATATAATAAATTTTTTGGACTTATCCAAATTATAACGCAATTTTATTTATAACGTTTATAGTTTCTTTGTCTAGATTTACTCTTGCAAATCTTCTTGGTCCTATGCAATCATTATAGAACTTGCTTGAGTTTGCTACATGAAATTTATGATGTAAATTTTCTTCTATATAATTAACTTGACCTTTCGTTTTACCAAAAGCTAATATCTTGAAATTAAATTGTTTTTTATTTTTTTGAATGCTTTCTTGTAAAGTTTTGGAACTGCCTATATAAGTTCTCCAATCTGAATCCTTTCTTATGACTTTTCTTCTTTTACTTCCTTTCTTTTTAACTCTTCTAGTTTTGCCAAAGTATTTTCTACCAATATACATTTTACCAGTTTTATCGTTTGTAATTAAATAAACAAAACCAAATACGCCTTCAGGCGCTTCTTCTAGAATTTTATTTTTATATAACCAATGACTCATTTTATATTGTTGTATCAAATCTTATTTGAAAAGTGTTATCATAATCATCTTGATTTTTTATAGGTTGAGCTAATTTTCCAACTGCTACTAATTCGTGACTATCATTATACAAACCTATAGTTGTGATATAAGGGTTAAATTCTGAATGAGTAGTATATGCTTGTAAGTTATCATTTCTTGCATCAAACTTTTCTCTTGCAGTTGGATTATACGTTGCATTAAATTCTCCATCTAATATATTGCAAATATAAAGATGTTCTTTTATTTTATGTGTACCTTTGAAAGTTATCTTTTCTGTTGCATCATTACCCCAGTTAACTTGATAACTTACGCCATCTGTATTGTTTGGCGTAGTTATGGTTGCTATACCATGTTCATAGAAAACATTTCCAACGTAATTGTCTTGGTTAACGCTAGCACTAATACAATTAATCAAGTTAGTATTACTAGGGTTTATAAATTCATCGTATAATCTTACTGAAGATATTGACCCAGAAAAAGGATCTATGTAATTTTTTTGATCTTTTTGATTAAACCACTTTTGATATTGTTGATTTCTATATCTTTGTTTGTAATTATAAGGTCTTGCTCCCAGATGCATATCTACTGGCCATCTTGTATTAAGGTGAGAAGGTATGTAATCGCCACTTGCTTCTGTATTACCATCTACAATTAAATAACAAGTTCCACCTCCAACGGTTAGTAAGATGTGGTGCCATTCTGAATCATTAAAGGTATTAGTTGAAGTAAGATTGTTAATCCAACCTTCGGTTTTAGATTTATATGTAACTCTTAATTTACCCTTGTCTGCAGATAGACTGTTTATTATTTCTAAAGATATAGGACAATTATTTCCCCACCATTCTCTAGTTGTTAATATGGTATTTCTTTGCCTACCAGTTCTTAGCGTTCTTGTAATTCTAGAATTGGTTCCATTTTCATAATCCCAAGGGCCAGAATAACTTTCGGAAACAGATTGAGATTCTGGACATTTGACCCATAATGAAATTGCAAAGTCAGATTCTAAATCTAAATCTTTCGTTCCTTTTATTCTAACAAAAGAACTATCAGAAGGGTTATCTATAGAATTGCTTTCTTGTAAACTATGAGAACCATGAAAAGTTACATGTCCTCTTGTTGCTCCATTAATATGAGCTGGATCTCCGTACCATTTTACATTATATGCACAAGCTTCATAGTCTCCAGCTGCTTCAATAAAAGTAGAACTTGTTGCTACGAATCTTGGACCGCCAGGGCTAAACCATTCTCCAGTGTGTCTCCAGTAATCAGTAAAGGGTGCGTATAACAAAGATGAAGATAAAGTAGTTGATGCAGTTGAACCAGTAGTATCTAATAAATCTCTTAAATTACCTTTGCCATCATCTGTTAAAACGTAAGACGATCTGCTTATTATTAAACTACCAGGTTTTATTTCTTCTCCATATATAGAAGACGGTATAGATAAAACAAAAACTATTCCATCTAATTCCTTTGCCATTTTATGAGGTTCATCGTTACAAAAAGAGTCATAGGGATTGTCATTCAAACCATAGTACAAATGGTCTATACTTTTATGAATTCCGTATGAATAATATTCTCTACCTCTATGTGTAGTTATTGCATTACTGACTGTGCCGCCGAAATGAGGGTCTGACGTATTGAATTGGTAACTTCCAGTTTGTGCTGCTTTGTGATCATAAGCTAACCCTTGAAAATATTCAACACCTAAGCTTGCAGAGTTTTCTTTATCTACTTCCCATTCTTTATGGGTAACGGTTGGCGTAATCTTTTTTTCACCACCTTTGAATGTTTTGAAAATTTCTGACATATCATAGCTTGTACTTATTAATAATCAAGTTTAACCCTAATTGTTGCTTCTCTTGCAAAAGTTTTCTTTAGCGGTTTGCTAAGTTTTGCAGTTGCAACTAATTCATTTTCGTCATTATATAAACCAACTGTTGTAATATAAACAGAAGGATCACCAACCATACTTGCATTTTGCAATGTTCCAACAGTAGTTGCGAAGGTTGGATTGTTTGAAAAATTATATTCTGAATTTTTAACTCTTACAAAATAATGCGTTGATGAAATATCTTCTTCTGCTCTTCCTTGGAAATAAGCACCATCTGAACCAGAAATTGCTGTAAACATAGCTTTTACTGGATCAACAAAAGGTTCTACTGGTGCTACTGAGTAATTACTTTGTGTAATTGTAGAAGCAATATCAAAACCAGATACAGCATTAATATTTTGATGAGATATAGCTAAGATACCAAGATCAGGATAAAATAACCCCATATTAGTTGTAGTTGCAGATTGTCCTGCAGCTAATGTACCCGAAATTATATTGTATACCCTGTTTCCATTTGTAGAAGAATTAGCATTGTATCTACTGTCATCTATTAAATGGCAAGTTGCAGAACCAACGTCTAATTTTAATTCCCATCCATTAGGGTTCATCTTTTCTTTGAAACGATTTCTAGCTACTGTAATAAAATACATATAATCGTTATCTGTAGTATCTATTGTAAATTTATCATCTCCTGCTGCAAGTAATTGATTTGCAAAAGAAGTATAAACCGCTTTTGAAGGAGTATTACCTTGATCAGAAGCTCCTGAAGAAGTAATAGACCCAGAGCCAGCATAATGTCCCCAAGCAATGTTAAATTGTACAGATGATGAAGTATTTGTTGCAGGATCTACAGAGTATATCTCTGCTTGATACGATTGAGATGTTGATGGATGCGGTGACTGAGTCGACGACGTATGGAACGTAGTAAGTGTACTAACGTTGTCAGACCATAAAGCCGAAGTAATCGATTTAGCTACATCTGATTCTATAATATCTTCATCATCGAATCTATTATAGGTTTTTGTAGTAATACCTCTAAATCTTCTACGACTTCTTGCTTCTAGTAAAGCTCTTTTATTTAGTCTTGATCTTCTTTGTGCCATTTTCTATTCCTCTTATACGCTAGTTACTATATCCAACTCAGGATCTTTCTTAACAGTGTAAGGTATCGTTAAAGAACCCCCTGTTTCATTTCCTACAATTGTGATAGTAGTTGCAGTATCTACAGTAACTACTTTAGATGTAATTAAAAATCTTGTTCCAACTACAGATACAGATGTTGCAGCATCATCGCCAATTGCAGAGAATGTAGATTCTTGTTCTACGTTTCCACCTGGAGCAACTGTAAGTGTTGCAATTGCAGAATTTGATAATATACATGTATATCCTGCTGTTCTGTTTCCGTTTGCTATGTTGGCAGTTGTTGGAATAATTGTTGTTTGTACACCAGGTCTTACATGAGATATAGACGTTTGACCAGCTTGTACTAATGGTAGTTTAGTAGTGTTTTTTGGTAAACTAATTAACTTATACCTCATCATTTGATTTTCATTTGCAAATGCTTCTAATAACGGCATATTTTCTATTGCTTGTCCATAGTAATTCGTACCCAATGAATGAGCAGAATCCCATAATCTATAATCTATTTCATCATCAGCTAGGGCAAATTTTGTAATTTCTAATGCGCCCTCTGATAACAGCTGTCTTCCTTTTTTGGTAAGGATTGCATCAACTGTTAAACTTGTATTGTCTAAGTATCCCATTGTATTTCCTCTATTCTTTTTATACTAATAAATATCCATGTTCTTTAATTTTATCTAACTAATAGGTCACCAGATAAGCCTGGATTTTTACTAATTAGTGTATTCGGGTTTCCTTCTATGTATTCTACTACTGGACCACCATCTATTGTATCCTCGCTTGCGGCATTAAAGTCTGGTGATGTCATCTTACAACCTGCTACAAACGAATTGTTAAAACCTAAAAATACGTCTTGTTGAACTATTTGAGTTGGTTCATAAGAAGATGAATACCATTTTTTTAATGAAGAGCTAAGAGAAGAGCTGTAGTAATATCTGATTTGATAATACTTATTATCAGTTGGTTGATCATATGCTTGTGGCATTACTCCTGCAACTGACATTGTTAATTGTGATCCGTCTAAGTTTTTATCTCTACCAGTACCATCTTGATTTATCGTTGCTATGTTAAATGTATAATGGTTTGGTTCATGACCAGCTTCAGTTTTTACAGTATCAGTTAAAGTAGAAAACCATTGTGCAGCACCAGACCCATCTTCGAATTCATAATACATTGCATCATAATCATCGCTTTCTTCCATATACCTATCTGGCATTACATCTATACTTTGGGTATAGTGTTCTAGATTTTGATCAGACCTTGCGGTTTTACCTAAGTAATGATTTTCTTGGAAAGAGAAAGACGGTTCAAGTGAAACTTTTGATCTTTCTAATAAAGTGGGTTTTACCATTAAACCAACTACGTTAGTTCCTCTTGCTGGAAGCATAGCATCTATTTGTTGGAATAATGCATTGTTTATATAAGATAGCGTTTTTACATAAGCTTGTATCTTTTGAACTGATGTAAACTTCTTAAAGTAATCTGCTCTTAATTTTCTCAGTTGAGAATAATCTGTTGCATACTTTTCTCTTGGATCTCCTACATAGTTATCCATATTTATATCGCCATATTGTAAACCTATGTCTAAATCTAAATCGTCTTGTGGAGATACTGATACATATAGATCAGCTAAGTCTATAGGATTTGTATCTGACGAACTTGACTCTTGAGATTCAAATGGATCTAGTGTTCCATTTACAGTATTAGCTTCTATTCTAATCTTATTAGATACTGGTCTTAGGCCAAAAGAGTTTGGAGTAGTAACATAATAAGTTTCATTTTCATCCTCCCATTCAAATGACCCAGACATATAAACTGTTTGAGTTGATATACCAGTTTTCGTTTGATCTGGGTGTGTTGAAGTAAATGTATTTATCGATGCTGTATTGTGATCTATGTTATTATCCGTTCCCAATGGAAGTCTAAGTACAAGATTGTCAAAAGAACCAGAATAAGAATTTCCATATATAGATGTTGCTGCTCTAGTATGTAAGTCTATAGAATAATCATCTAATTCGTTTGACCAAAATCTTAATTCTTGTAAGCTTCCAGAAAAGAAATCGCAATTTGATGCAGAACTATTAAAATGGGTATTTGTAACTTGGAATTTCTTTCCAAATCTCCATTCATTTACCGATGAGTGACCCCATCCATAACCTTGATCTGTATCTAAATAATCTATTTCTATAGAATCCTTATGAGTTATATTACCATTTGCATGATCAGGAGCTTTTTGACAAACTAATTTTATCTTTTTACCTTCGTCATCATTGATAAGCGCTAGGTTCCACCAATCATTATCTAATATTGGAAGTTTACCAAGAGATCCCGATTTATACGTTGCTGAATCTACGTCTGCAAACATATACTTAACAAAGGCATATTTAGTATCTGGGTCATCTGCTGATTTAGATGGCAATAAAAATACTTGCTGCCTTGATGGAGCATTACCAGCTATGTTAGTTGCAAACAAAGATTGAGAATTTTGATAATTGGTTTTGATTCTAAATTCTACAGATTGTATTGCATCAGCATTATCCCATGAACCACTTAAGAAACAAACTTTTGCATCTTGATTATATAGTCCACCTTGAAATTGTAATGCATGATTGGAAACGTCTATCTCTCTTGTATGAGAAGAAGTTGTTGCTGTGTGTCTTTGTGGATCTGGTCCTCCGAATTCCTGAATCTTGAAGAAAGAACTTGGTATACCATAACAAGCTAATAATGCTTTAAGACCTCTCTTACTACCTTTAGTTTTTAATAAATAAGGTAAGTTGTTAATAACTCTTGAAATAGGTTCTAATTCTAAATCTCTTTTTGGAGTTGGTTCTGTAGACCAAGCACTTGATGTAGTAGCAGTTGATGCATATGTAGCTGAATTATCAGCATCCCAAGCCGTGGTTCCTGGTCCAGCGTAACCACCAGTTCTACTTGTTCCTAACCAATATTCCCAAATCTTTTCTAAATCTAAACCAGACTTTGGCTTCCAACCAAAAGATTTTAATGTTTCAAATAGTAAATCTTTAGATATACCAGTATTAAGATCTTCATCTCTTGTTCTTTGGTGTTTCAAGTTGTCTATATAATTGTACAAGATATCAAAGTGTTGAGCAATCATATCTACAAATAAAACAAAACCAGAATTATTTTGATCTGCTCTTTGAACTGCTGGTATCGTTTTTCTTAATATATTCATATTACTTTCGTCGTAATTTGAAGCAGATAAGAAAGAACCAGTTAACCAAGTTTGAGCTTCAGAAGAAGAGTAAGAGTGGTTAATATATTTTGGATAGCCGTTTGCAACTGGGTTATCGTATTTTGGCCAAGTTGTAGAATAATAAACTATACTATCTTCTGTATGCCCACTACCAGATTGCTCATAAAGATATTTTTCAAAGTGATCAAAGCTTCCTATTATATGTTGTTTTTCTGTACTGTAATTTGCTGATTCAGAAATGTATATTGCTGAAGCAGTAACTGAGGATGAAGCTTGACCAGTTAAACTTGTTGAGTGACCTAAAGATTTAGACTCATAGTATTCTACTAATCTAACCTTGTATTCAAAGTTTACCAACCTTTCCTTTGCAGAACTGAAATGTATAAAATTATCGAATTTTCTGTAGTCTATATTTAATTCATATCCAGAACCAGATAATATCTTCGTTGACAAGTTTTGATTTACTTCAGCTGATCCTGTTAATATAGATTCCCAAGATTCCAATTCAGTTGGCTTTCCAACTTCTGTATTAACATCTAATGTTACTTGCGGTCCTCTAAGTTCTGTGTATGGTTCTAGACCTGTTGGTAGTGATACTTCTAAAATTATATCTAGTTTTCTTACACTTGAAATTTCATCCCATAATTCTATTTCATCTCCAACTTTAATTTTCCTAGGAATTTTATCGCCTAGCTTTACGATTAAAGTTTCATCTTCAAAGTGTTCATCGTATACCCAAGAAACAGCTTTTACTAAACCCTCTCTTTCGTGAAATATATCTAGTGGTGCATAATATTTACCTTGTATTAAAGGTTTTCTTATATTAGTAAGAGCATCTTCGTGTATTGCATCTACTCTAATTTCCATTTTATTCTTGGAAATTTCATTTACTCTAACAAATTCGTTTGGCCAACAAGCCATCCTTTTTACGCAATAGTCGATAGAATAATTACCAGGGCTATATCTTAGTTCATCTAATAAAAGGTCATACCAATCTACAGATAATTCTCTTTCGTTAGGAATAGTTATACAATCGTATTCAGCTATTTTAAGCCAATGAGTATTTAATAAAGTTTCACCATTAAAAACTTTTAAGTATAAAAAATCTCCATCTCTTGGGCTACGCTTATCTAATACCTTTTCAACAGATTTTAACTTGTCATGTCTATCACCATCAAATTCTTTCATCAATGGTGCTATTTGATTCATAGAAGTTTTATCTTTCTGTGCCATTAGTATCCTCCCCCTCCACGATTCATATCTCTACGATTACTAGTAGTTGTTCCTTTTTCACTTCTACTTGTTGCTGTTGACTTAGTAAATTCTCCGTCAGTTTTTTCCTCTCCATCAGGCATTTCGTATTCATAAACGTCTTTGTCGTATTTTATAATATGCGGTCTTAATTTTATATTTAACCAAACTTTTTCGCCATCTGATTCTTTTACTGTGTGAGCTTTATGGCCTGTAAAAATTACATATTCTAATTCTCCCTTGTTTGTAGAAGATTTTTTGAATCCATACTTAAAACCAAATTTAACTACTTCTCCAAGTGGTGCTGTTACAAATATAGGCTTATTTATTTTTTGCATTAATGTAGTTCCAACTTTTTCCCCGTCCTTTGTATTAGAGCGTACTTTAGCAGGATTTCCATCTTCATCTAATCTCATAAAGTTTTTTGCGTCATACTTATCCTTTAATGCAGATTCGCTTTCATACCCAGACCAAATTTTTGGAAAAGTAACCCAATCACCATTTATATATACTTCACCTATAAAGGAAAATTTATTACGGTTCCAAGGATTGTATCTACTTGAATGGAATATTGAAGAGTGTTCTCTTCTCCACTTAGACCAATTCTTAGAATGATGAGCATAGTCCGAATCGTTTCTTTCTGGCTTTTTCATCTCTGGTAATAATTGCTTAGATATACCTTTACTATTATTCCAAGGTTTAGCTGCAAACTTTGAAGGTTTAGTGTAAGACAATTTATCAAAATCTTCTAAAGTTATTTTGCTAAGATAAACTTTTCTAGGTTTATACCTTGTGTCAAGTTGATAATCAGTGTAAACTCTCCAACCACCTTTCCAAAATTCTTCTTCTCTAAAGTATCTTGTACCTTTCCACTTCCATCTTGGTTTTGGTTTTCCATCATCTTCTAAATGATTATCATCGCCTATGCTGCTTGCACATCTCATTTTCATCTTTGCAGTCTTTTCGCCAGATTCATTCCAAACTCTTACTTCTACTATAATATCCGGAGCCTTTCTCCAAGAATTGCCTTCGGGTTTTTGATCGCTTGCATTAAACATGTGAAAATATGGAGCTTCTGAAACTACTTTGCCATCTACTTTCCATTCAAAATTAAAAGTCCTCCTTGCATCAGCAGGTTCACATCTTCTTAAAAAGAAAAGAGGGTGATCATTTGGTATTACTAATGCACCACCATCGGGGTTGTTACCTAATGGGTGATGATTATGATGCCAAGATGGTTTGTCTTTTTCAGTTCTCCCCTTCCCTCCATCTAATGTCCAATGATGATTTGTACATCTAACTTGAACGACTGTTGGAGCAGGTGGTGGGCTTGGATCTGGATCTTGTTCCACTGGTGGAGCTCCAGTTTTTAATTGTGCAATCTCTGTATCAAATGTGCTTTCAAAAGATTTTCTATCATAGTATTCTCTATCGGCAGATACATTAAAATCTGTTACAATTTCTTCTCTGTTGCTTATTAAAACTACATTGTTAGAATTAGCAGTTGGCCCAGTTGTATTTTCTTGATTTCTACTTTTTTCATACTCGGACTGTTGGCGTTTTTTATTAACGCGCTCTTTATTGTATATCTCCTGTATGTCTTCTATTGAAAATATTTTTCTTGGCATATCTTTTACCTAACTACTTTGAATACATGATTAGAGTCGAAGTATTCTACTTGACCATTATAATTTCTATTGTCTACTTTTAATATTATTTTATATAGCCTTTCTGAAGGTAGAGCATTCATTGCTAAATTGAAATAATGCCCAGAACCAGAACAACTTAATTTTGTATATGAACTATCGAAGTCAATAACAGCTTCTTCAGTTTCTGCATCTTTTATAGAATAAAAAGAACCAGTTGGTAAATAATAATCTTTTAATGCTGCTGAAGAAGTTCCATATGTTTGTGTAGGATAAATATCTCTAGCTCTAACTTCTACTCTTATTACTTCTTTTTCTTTGTATTCATATTTATTATTTTTTATATAAACTAATATTTCATCTGTTTCAGCTTTCTCCATTGAACCAGTATAGTATATAGAATCGTCCCACCCTATTTGCAACTTTGGAGTATAGATTGTATTAGTATCTTTTGAAAAGAATTTTAATGTACCATATTCTAATGAATCTGATTCTTGGCTAGAAGTAATTCTTAGCATTATACCATTATTATTACTAGCATTCAAATGCCAGCCAGCTAAAGATTCGGATACATCTATTTTTATATCTGTCGATTCAAACTCAAAAGATTGAGTCATTATGTTTGCTTGAGTTATAGTTGCACTAGGAGAACCGCCTTCATTACCCCATTCAGTTGAACCGGAAAGATCGGTAAACCCCCAAGAACAACCTTTATCAGTTATAGGAGTATGCGTTCTTTTACCTATACCCATTTCCCAAGATTGATTTAATGGTATTGCTTCTATCTTATAAGAGTAAGGTATATTTTCTGCTTCTGTAGAATGTAAGATTAAATTACTTGAAAAGTTTGATGCAGCAAAAGCCGTAGTAAAATCGCCAGGTAAAGCTTGAAGTTCTGCGTATCCCTTTTCCCAATCTACTTGTAAAAATGATCTTGCTATACTTTTTGAACCTTGTATTGGCGTAGTTTTTTGTATTTCCAATATTGGATCAAGACCAGTATTCATACTCGCAGAGTAATTATAAACAGTCGTATCTTTTGTTGGGTATATATTATAAATCATAAGTTATTCCTCTAATATGTAGTTGCTCTTCCTTGGATGTCTATGTTTGGATATTTTATTTCAAATATAGACGGATCCTTTGAAGGATATATTATTCCACCTTTATTAGCATCTTCTAAGTTGTATTTAACCCCAGAATAACCTAAGCTTGTTCTCCACTTATTTCTTATATCAAATTTCATAACAGACTGAACACCGTCTATTTTTGAAAGTTCTAATTGTAAATCTTTTATAATAATTGGTTGCATAAATTGCATATTATCTATATGCATTAATTCTTTTAATTTATCTATACAAGTTAAGACGACTGTTCTAGAGTTAAAGCCTGCTAGTACTACAATTTCAAAGTCTACTCCTAGATTTATTATGTACCCATTTTTAATATTTATAGAATCAGTCATCATTCTGTATTGTGATAAATAATTTTTCAAATTCTTTTTTGAAGCTTCGTTGCAATTAGCTAAGTTTTTATTTTGATCATATCCCAAAACGTACATATTCAAAGCAAGAGGATTATTCACTTCTTCTCTTGTTTTCATATCTATTTGCGTGTCTTGAGTTATAAATACTTTTGGAACAGATCCAAACTTAGGCGGCATTGAATATGCTCTTATTATATAATCTTCCTTAGTTACAGCTCTTTGTTGTGTAGCAAAATGAGCAAGAGCATTTTCTCTAACGTCTTCTATTGTTTCTTGTGATTTTCCTCCACTTGCTGGTTCAGGATTGTTTACTGCTATAGAAGTTTCTACTATATTCTTTAGAGCATCTGATACGTCATCTGAATTTTGTGTAATAGTTTTCGAATTGACACTTGTTATAGTTCCAGTTGATACATTACCAGCTAAGCCATATCCAACTGTATATTTTATTGTAAGAGCTTCAGTTGGAGCTTGACCATAAGTTTTGGTTTTCATAAAATTAGAAGGGTCAAAAGCTTTGTTCAAATTATCAGATGAACCTGGTAAATTTGTACCTACATTATTTGGGTTTGGTAATATTAAAGAATCTGCTATTGTTGAAATACCAGAACCGAATTGTAAAACTAATTTATTATCACCATTGATTCTTGTTACAAATCTTCTTGGCGTTTTCTTTAACGTTAAAATATATGGAGTCTTAGAAGATTCTCCACTTGTTGTTGGATCAAAAGCTGCGCTATTAACATTTTCTCCAAAGATAGTGTCTTGAGCTAGGTAAGGAACTTCATACCATCTATTGCTGTCGCCGTCTGTTACTTCATTTATACCTATTACATTATCATCGTTTATAGTAAACTTTTGAGATTTTGTACCAGTTCCACCATATGAAGTAGTTCTTATATCACCACTTGATACTAATACAGTCTTCTTTAATAAATAATATTCCGGATTAGATGTAGTTGCATTAATCGTGTGAACAGTTACATCAGTAGTATCAGAGGATGATGAAGCTTGGAAATTGATTGAGTTCATCGTATAAAATTTTGTACCACCATCTGTTGATACTACCATTCCTTGTTCTATAACTGGAGCATAGTCCCAATCTGGTGCTGATGCTGCTCCTCCGAATGCATTATCTTCTGTCGCTACTTGTAATGCGGGTATTTTTATATATACATCTAATTTACATGTAGATGCTACAGAAATTTTTGGTTTATATCCAAAACCTTGTGCTAGGTCGTATAAATTCTTTCTCTCTGTTGCTCTGTGCAACATACTTTCTTTTAATGCATAATCTGTGTAATATGAAAGTACATCTCCTACATAAGACGCCATCTCAATAAACATTGTACCAGGTGATGCAGTATCAAAGTCATTATAGGTATTAGGAAAATAGTTTTTAGCAAACTCTATCAAGTTAGACTTAAAACCATCAAAATCTCTACCTACATATTTAATATCTTTACTTGCCATAATTATTGTGCCTCTAAAGTTAATTCGTCTTCTAAGTTATACTGTGGTATACTATATTTCAATTTAATTAATATTTTTCTTTCATCTATAACTTCAGGAAATGATACTTCATTTACAATTACTTCTGGTACCCATTGTTGTATAGCTCTATCTACTTCATTTCTTATTTGTTTTTCTTTCAAATCAGTATTAACTTGTTCAAATAATAGATTGAAAAGATATGTACCAAACGTTGGTTGCATAACTCTTTCTCCAATCATAGTTGAAAATAAACTTGTAATATTTGCCTTTATTTGATCTTTAGTATAAAATGTACTTTGAAGTGCTGCGCCATTTGAAGCATCCATAGGTAAACTAATACCGATGGCAACATCTGGTTCAAGATCAATTGGGTTTATTAATATCGGGTTATTTTCTGGCATATGTTATTACTTAAACTTTTTTACTAATTCTGAATAATCTCTTGTTAATACTTTATCTAGTCCACCTTGCAATTGACTAACGTCAACTGGTTTACCGTGTAAATCTGTTTGCTGTGGTGGTTGGTTGAAGCCAGTTTGCATTGCAGCAAAACCTGCTCTTGCATCAGCAGCTGTAAATGTTTTCAGAGTTGGAACGTCTGTTGCAGCTGTTTGCTCTATTGCTTCATTAATACTCATTTTTTTAGATGAGGTATTTTCCATCTCAGTTAATACATTGTTAACTTGCGTCTTTACTTCTCGTTTTACTACTTCTCTAATCAAACGTACTAAGTCTTTCTTTGTCATTTTATTCTCCTATTATATAAACCTTTTTCTATATATAAATATCACTAAAGGTTATTTTATTCCTGCCCATGGTACGTTTAATGGAGTAGATGCTGTAGGTGGTATAAGACCTATGTACAAACCAGCTATTGTTGCAGCATGCGCTTTATACCCAGTAACTAATTCCTTTGCAACTTTAGCAGGATCTTCTTGATTAAAAGCTTTATCTATAGCTGCTGCTATACCGGGAGATCCAGGCATAGTTGTAATATTTGAAATTGGCGTTACTGTACCAGGATGCGGGGGTGCTGGTGAAAAGGGACAAGCAGTCCAAAATAAAAGTATAGCGCCTTCGACAGATACCCACCCAGGAGGGCCTAATTTATTGTCTACTGCTTTCTGTGCTGCAAAGGCAGAAGACCAAGCTTTTTCTATTCCAGATTCTTTACCAGGAGGTATTACAGGATTACCATTTGGATCAGCAGCTGTTGATACAGTTTGACCATATGAGTCTGCTAAAAATTTTGCAGTATCATCTTCTGTCTTTTCTCCTACATCTTCGAACCAAGCTTTAATATCCGATTCTAAACCTGACCAATTAATTGCCATTATTGCTCCATCCCAGATATTTCAACAGTGATGGCTGCACAGTCACCAGCATTAGTAGCAGGACCAGTTGGACCAACTCCAGTTGTGAATGTTGCTGACCCAGCTGTTAAAGCCTCAACTTGTTCTGCTAATGCTTTAACTTGATCCATTAAGACGTCTACATCTACTGCCCACTTTGCAGTTGCTATACTAACTAATCCTGCAGATGATATAGAAATATCGTCTGCTTTAGACATCAATGTTAATCTATCTGCTCCGATTATAACTTGGCCTCCAACATAAGCATCCATAGTATCACCAAGATTTCCACTCTCAGGAGAGAAAGCTATATCGCCAAAATCAAAAGATTGATCTGATAATAGGTATATAAATGAATTATCTGTTGTAGGATCTTCGTATCTTTCTAAACCATTTCTAATTGCTATTACAGGTTGACCGTCCTCTCCATCTATACTCCAAGGAGTTTCATTTAGTTCATTCTTTGAAGTAAGCTTTATAGAGTTTCCAAATCTACCTTGTATTAGTGTATCACCTTCATGAACGTTTCTACTTAATATAGCATCAGTAGCAGTTTTAACTTCTTCTGTAAAGGTCTCTCCATATATTTCTTTATCTGATTCATCATTTGCAGATATTAAATCAAAAGATTGCAAGTTTATTTTTACATCTTCTTCCTCACCTTCTAGCTCAGTGTCATCCTCATTATCAATTGTTATTTGATCATAAAAATTGTGAGGAGGTATTGAAAAGTAAAAGTATCTACCAGCTTCAGTTCTATGAACCAATACAGACTCGTTAATAAGCGGCATTGTATAGTTATACAAATTTATTGGAAATGCAAATACTTCTTCAAACTGATTGTCCTCTTCATCTTCTCTTTCTGCTACTCTTAATTCTACTCTACCAACCGACTCTTTTGTTTCAGGGTTTAATAGAACATTAATAACTCTTCCCATATAAAGAGGTATTTTATTTCCTTCATTTTTGTTTCCATCTGCTGAAGAAAATGATGATTGTATTATTTCGTCTTGCATTATTTTTTATCTTCCGAGTTTAGTTCTTCAACAGTTTCTAATAGATGGCGTTTTTCTTCTTCAGTTAAAAGCATTCCACCAGACTCAGTTGAATCGCCTCTAGATTGAGCCCTTTGTACTATAGCTGCCATCTTTATTAAATGCTCATCGTTCTTTACACCAACTTCTAAATATTCTTTTATTATCGGTACAATAACAGTTGCATCCCCAATTGACTTGATCATTGGTTGTAAATCTTTTATCAAAGCTGAAATTTGTTTTTCTTTCTTTACAGAATTTGTATATATATCCTCACACAAATCAGAAAACGTTTTTCCCTTAAATATTTCTTTATCCATATATCATTCCCTTTATTATAAATATCTTAAACACACAAAAAAGCCCCCGAATTAACGAGGGCCCTTTTTATTTATATAACTATTTCTTCATAAAGAATGAAGCAACAATTACTAATACTACCAATCCTACAAAACCACCATTACCTAGTGAAGTTACAAGAGCTGATAAATTTGCAATTACATCCATTCCAAATACAGTAGTACCCGTAAGTACTTGCCATAGAATCGTTACTGGTAAGATAGCTAACATAATAGTACCTAAACCACCAAAGAAACCATTTACGTATTTAATTACTGAATCCATTGTTTTCTCCTATTGTTTTAATAAGTATTCTGTTGCAAAATTGCATCGAAAGCATGTTGACCCATTATGGGTTAATTAGAATCTAAACCCAAACCCTAATGTAAGGTTTGTAGTTTTTTCTCCTGTGTTGTAAACCACTTTAGGGTCAACGTAAATATTATTACGTAAGGTAAACATCTTACCTGCCCCAATAGACATACCATCCGTAGATAGCCCGTCTGTTGCTAAATAAGCAAAATATCCTTTTACAAAATATCTTGCGTGAAAATCAATATCCATATCAACAGTTGAATCTGCTTGAGATACTGAGCAACCAACCATTAGGTTGTCCATAACACCATATCCAATTGTAGGTGACACAGACCAATCAGTCCATGCTGTATTTGCTACATCTCCAGTACCTACGTACCAGTCACCACTTGTTTGTGCATTTGCTGCGAACATGCCGCATACTAGCATCATTGTTAAAATCAAATTTTTCATATAATTCTCCTTGTTATTTTCTTAATAAAATTAACATGCTTTCGGAGTTCAATACCATAACCTTTTTTAGAAACCTTTTATATAACCTTTTTCTTTATTATAACTATCTGGTTTGGTATTTTAAGTAGAGAGTTTCATACTCTTTTTTTATCTGCTTTACTACTTTGGTTATATACTGTGTTTTAGCTCCAGTCATCTCTCTTATGAGAATATAAAGAGCTTTTTTATTATAAGTTTCTATGTTGTCTCTTTTCTTAAATAATTCCATTACTGCATAAGCAATAGCTTTGTCCCTATCTAATCTAAACTTTTGATCTATTTTTTCTTCATACCATTCTATAAATTGAGTCATAAAGTCTAATATACCATCATGCGTTTTAGACAAATGCATTTCATTACCTATATTTCTTTGCCAATCTATATGATTAACACCAGCTTTATTTATCAATCTTTTATAATTTTTATTGTTATTTTGTATTAAATAATTTTTTGCTACTATTGAAAAGTAAGAAAAAGCTTTACCTTTATCAGAAGTATATTTAGGCAGCTTTGTTAATAGGAAAGAAACAACTTCAGATTTAACTTCTACAATACCACCATCCATGTACATAAACTTAAACCTGTTAATTATGTTTTCTGCTAATTTGAATATTGCACCATTAATATGATCATTCCAAACCTTGTTTCTTTTTCTTACATCAGACTCTTGGTTGTATGCTATAATAGCATCTTCTGTTACTTGTGTAAAATACATCTTAGTTTTTCTAGGTCTACCTCTTCTAGTTAATTTAACTTCTTTAGGTTTTTCTAGTTCTTTGTAGAATAAATCTACTGGGCTTAAATTATCCATTTACTTCTTTCTCTAAATCTTCTATGACTTCTTTAATGTTAGTAAATACTTGGCCTACTTCGTCGTCACTTTCAAAGCCGCCCTTTTGATCTATTTCTTTCATACGTATAAAAGAACTTTTAATAATTTCAAAGTTATTAATTAACTTTGTCTCTATAGAATCTATATAGTCTATTTGCTTTTTTATAGTTTGGTCTTGTCTATAAATTATAAAGATAGACAACATTAATAAACTAATTAATATAATTTCTAATATCATTTATTACTCCTTAAAAAAATCTTTGAATAAGTCGTTTGCTGAATCTGATGCACCATTTAGTTTAGGAGAAGCTTTTCTTCTCTTTGGTTGAGGCTTAAGATTATTACCAGCAGACTTTACATAATTATCATGTTCAATCCTAGAAGCCATATGATCTGCATGGTGAAGTATTGTAGGTAGATTACTTTTAATTTCTTTGTCTGTATTAAAAGTTTTTAGATATTGAACATTAGAATCGTCATATAAACCATCGTGCAATCTAATACCCATTGCTTCATTGTATGTGTATGAAATTCCATTCTGTGCTAATAAAAATAAAGATCTATCTGGTACTGACATGTAATCTAAGTCAGGGTTAAATTTGTAAAGCTTGCCTTGATTCTTTCTATGCCATTCACTTGGGTTAGGAATATAATAGTCTTTTTCCATATCTCCAACTTTACCTAAGTCGTGGTTCAATGCAGAAAAAATTAATTCTTCGTCTGTATAATTTTTGTCTGCTCCCATTTCATCCCATTGATTAGACAGTCTTTTTGCACACTCTATAACTCTTAGAACATGATCAACGTATCCACCAGCAAAACAATTGTGATAGTGTATAATACCAGAAGCAGGAGCTAACATCATTCTTTCAGCTAACTTATTGTACATTGCTTTAAGATTCTTTTTTCTTTCACCATCAAAATTATCATTAATGACTTTTAATAAATCATTCCAATTTTCTAATATTTTACTTTCATCTAAATTCATGAGTTCATCTCCATTTGTACTTTATCCCAGTAACCTAATGTTGCTGGATTATCAATTCCTCTTGGTCCACCGTTCCAGCACCTTGCCATTTCTTCTGCAGTAGTTAAACCATAGTAATTACAAAAGATATCAAACATCTCTATAGATTTTTTTCTATCCCATCTATCATTGTATGAATATCTTTTATCATAACCATTTCTTCTTAAGATTCGGTTAACGTCGTCTACCATAGTTTGTCTAATTTGTAAACATCCAACTGCATCTTCTTTTACATTGTATGCTGAATCGTTGTTGCTAGACTCTACTCTAATTATGGCATTTAAGATTTCATCTATAGTTTCACCAATAGTTTTTGGTTCATAAAAAATAAGCTCTTTTTCTAAAGAATCTATTTTAAGCATTAATTCTTGAACGTGATATTGACACTGTTCTTTTTGAAATTTTAATGCATAATCTAAAGAGCCGTTTTCATTTTGCAAATCTTCTATTTGCTTTTCATAAGATACCATTGTAATAATAACGAATATACTCGATAAAAATATAACAGCTATCCATAGAAAAAATTTAATTGAATTTTTCATATTTAGTCAAATAATAATTTTAATTGTTTTTTATTTCCAACTTCTTTATCTCTTCCAAATTCATTAGCTACTGATTCAGGTGCATAACCCAAAGAAGAAGCTAATCTTCTACATACAATCTTAAACTCTGCTATTGTTAAATTCGGAGGAATTTCCATTTCTATCTTTTTTGCTTCTCTACTAAATTCGCTTCTATAGTAAATAAGTTTGTCGTGCGTTGCCATTGTAATCTCCTAATAAGTTTTGTTTTCTATTAGTATACAATATAATAAATTTTTTCGACTTATCCAAATAATTTACTTAAATCTTTTTGACCTTGGTATTTTACCTCTTGCAATTTTAGATAATCTAGTTATTTCTCTTGTAAGACTTTTGATTTCTTTCTTGAGCTTTGCATTCTTAAGGTCTTTCTTTAATTTGTGAATTCTAGTGTTAGCTTCTCTGATCATAGTATTCTTTTCTGTCTTTGAAATTTTTTGTTTTTTTACAATGACAGTAGCTTCTATTGTACCTTTTAATTTAGGTTGCTCTTTACCTTTGTGAAATACGTTACCATCTTTATCAACGTACTCAGCCATAAAATGCCAACCAGCTGGGCGACCAGAGCTTATTCTTCTTGCTGAAAATTGTGGGCCTTCTACCATTTCATTAACACAATGGTGACAAGTAACTGCTGTAGCGTCTTCTCCTACTACTGTCATGTGACCGCATAATTTACAAGACATATATCTGTAGGTGCAATCAGGTCTTTCGTTCCATTTTGTACCCTTTCTATATTCAACAATATATTCTTGTTCTCTATTTACAACCTTTATTTTTTTATTTCTTTTTGCCATGTTTATAGTATTTATTAATTAGTTTTTCAAATTCAGCATTGGGTATAGTTGCTTGTTTTCTATACTGTGCTTTTAGTTTTGCAAAGTCTTCTAATATATCTTCACCATAGACTTTGTATAAAGTTGGTTCATCTTGCCATTTTTCTTTTATTTCATCTAGAGTATAAGGCGTGTCATATTCTAGACCAGGTGGTACTGAGCATGTGACTTCACCTGTAAACATTGTTGGTTCAACCTCTATTACTTCACTAGTAACTTTATTAGATTTAATTTGAGCAAAAGCAAAGTTAGCAGCTATTACTAATGCAATTGCTAATGGATCAAATACAAATATAATTAGTAACAAGAACCAATTAACCACTTGCCCCATATCTTTACCAGTTTGTTCAGATAGATATTTTAGTGGCCCCAATTCTCTTTGTTCTTCATTGCCTATTTCTAATTCTAATAGTTCTGTGTCTAATCTCATTATAGAATCTTGCACAGCTTCTACTTTCAAGTTTATAGCATTCCTATCTTCTATAGTAGTTGCTAGTTCTGATTGTAATGCTCTTCTTGTAGAACTAGACGTTGTCGTAATAACTTGTCCAGCTTCTTCAGAGTAATAAGATACTGATGCTGGATTAGATAATGAGGTTCTTAAGTCAGATATAGTTTTATTCAATTGATCTTTTTCTAAAACTAAATCTACCTTTTGTTCTTCGAATCGACTTTGCTTTGTTTGTAATACTAATAGGGACTTGTCTAAGAATTCCGACTTTGTTGCAGTTTCTTGATAAGCTCCAGATAAGAAGCCGTATATACCACCAGATGTAATTACCATAAGAACGAATACGGCAATAGATAAATAAAATCTCATCCATTTGTTTATAGTATCCCAATATTGATATAGTAATGATGCTGTAACTAGTTTGGCAAATTCTAATGAACCCGCCATTATTATAACTTGTAAACTTGCTCCAGCAAATAGTTTACTCAATCCAAACACAGAATAGAATGCAGCACTACCAGAAACTGATAGAGCTGATAAACCTATTAAGAAAGGAAAGAGTCTTTTCTTCATTATACTATTTGTATTAGACTTTTTACTTCTTCTATTTCTTTTTCAATTGTACGTAAAGTACTTCTTACATCATTGATAACGTCGCCTCTTTTTAGAATAACATCATCTTGTTTCTTTGCCATTGCAATTACTCTTTCAAGCTTTGTTTCAATTTTTTCTTTCAGTAGTTGATTCATAATATAACTCCTAATTTTTGTTAAAATTATTTTTTAATAATTCATCGATTAAGGATTGAATAATCATATCTTGTTCTTCATTCAAGAAATCTTCATCTGTTAAATATATCCTATCAGATAAATCTAGCGTACCTTTTTCGACTTGTATTTTCATCTTCAATAGTTTTGCACATTTTTCATATTCTTCTGTGGTAACAAAATAGTCTATTAAGTCTTGTAATAACCAAGCCTGATCTATTTCTCCTATTGCAAATGGGTCGTAACTCAATATAACTTCTTCGTCAGTATTAACTAATTCAGATAAAGCAATCTTCTTAGTTACTATATCGTAAGTTAAATCTAACATATAACCTTCCATGAATTCTTCTACTTTGCCGTATTCTTCTGGTGTCATATTGTTACTCCTTTTATTTAATTATCCTCTTACCTCCGAAGCTTAGACGGTATGCTTCTTCAACCGTTGGGTCAGGGGGCCTAATTAGGCAGCCATCGCCATTTCAACTTGTGTGCCAGTTGTTGCAGTGAATCTTCCTTATACCCTTATCATTCTGTCAAAGCCAGTCATCCCCATATCGTGTAAATCTTTTAGTGGAGATGCCGGGAATCGAACCCGGGTCCATAAATGCAGCTAATATAAGTAATAGCGATTCAATTATAAATATCAAATAGCAAGTAAGATTTTTGTTAAATTTTTATGTTTCTGATAAAACAAATTTAACGATTGTATATCCTCTTTACTAATATTTCCAGTTGTTGAATATTTCATCTTATAATTAAAAACTGTAGACTTATCTATTCTAAATTCATTCTGATCAAAGTTTCTATTACCAGCGGACATTTTAATGTTTGCTGAAATTAAGGAAAGTATCTTATCAAACTTTTCAACAGTTACTTTAGAAATATCTTTAGGATCTACATTGTCAACAGAATTTAATATATCTAAAACAGTTTTCTGAATATCAGTATTAAGAGTTTGTACTTGTTGTTTTTTTCTTTTTGCCATTGTAATATCTTTTCTTAGACTTATTGTTCCAAGATTTATTAGGTCTACCGCTACCAGTAATTTGATCTTTCAATAATTTATTAGCAATCATTTTATCAGCTAATAATTCTTTCAAACCTTTACCTTGTCTCCAAAGATAGATGAACATTAATATACCACCTAATAATAAACCTAATGCAAATGTTAATAATTCTACTGTCATTTTTGTAACTCCTTTCTTTTAATAGCTTCTAGAGCTTTGGGTTAATCTAATTGAATCAGGTGTACCAGACTTAGCATCTAACATACCTAATCTATTTGCAACGTTGTATCTATTCTTTGCATCGTGAAGCTCTTCAATAATTCTATTAGCTTCAGAGAAAGTAATGTCTACTTGCATATTTCCTATACATAGTGTACCTATAATAGGTTGAGTTGCAGGAGCTATAGGGTTAATTGCTTTATTGCCCTTAGCTAGTTCCACTTTAATTGATCCCCAATTTTTACCATATCTACCTGGCTCGAATGGTTTCTTTTGATTGTGTTTAATTGGAAGTTGATTACCAGGACCTCCTCTACGAAATTTTCTATTATGCTTTTGCATGTTGTAAAAATATTTAATATTGCCTACTATTTAGGGTTTCGGCTTATCCCTTTTTTAATACACCTTGTGGGTGTGTAATTCTTTGAATTATATAATAATAAATAAATTGTTTTTATTTAATTATGTTAGTGTATGAGTTATTATTAAATAATAAATTATATGCTAATATAATTAAAATTTTCGACATATCCAAATTTTTAGAGAACTATTTTGAAAAAACCTTTTCTACCTCTGGGTCTATATAGCCATGATCCTTTTTAACTTGTAGTAGTATAGAGCATTTCTCATATTCTTCTGTTTCTATATAATGCTCTATCAAATGATCTATCATCTTAAAAAACTTTTCCTTTGAGCTAAAAAACTGTAAAGGATCAATTTCATTCACAATCATTTTGAACCCTTCATCAAGTGCTATCTTATTGAAAATTTCAATCATACGTGATATGTCTATATTGTCTCTGTGCATTTATAATAAATATCTTTTACCAAGTCCAAATGGAACCTTATTGGATAATCCTTTTCATCTTCTATAGCATAAAAAGATTTACCAGAAACTAAGCCAACTGTAAGAATCTTGTCAGCATAATCAAATGCACCATCTGTTTCAAACTCGGTCATTCCTTTGATATGCTCTATAGTTCTTAGCAATACTTTGTCACCAGGCTTGAGCTTCTTCTTACGCATTTTAAGAACGTCATTAAAGATAACCGGTGGTATATAACTATGGTCTATATCTTTGGGAAAGTCTGAGGTTTCATTATAAGTTAATTGCTCATTTCTTCTTAATACAGTAACCAATCGACTAGATGGAATGATGTTAGCAATCTCTAGAATCTTCTTTCTAGTTGCTTGATAAGATCTGTCAATCAATTTAGCAAGCTCATAAATATCTTCAGTAGTTAAGTGATTCTTAACAGCTTGGTCTAATAATAATATTTCTTCTGTAGTCCAGGATCTAAACATTTGGTAAAAGTAATTTAAGGACATCGTCCCAGTTCATAGCATTAACATCAGTTCCGAAGTGTATGTGATTTCCTGTGAAATCTTCAACCCCGTTCCAAACATTGTCATCGATTAGAATATAAGGAAACCCGTCATCGTCACATCCTTTAAGTAAACCCTTGTTACTTGTTAGGATAAGTTTCTTATAAGCATCTTGTCCAAGATATTGTTGAACCCAAAGTCTCTTATCTATCCAGCATGAAGGATTACTCCAACTTGGTGTTGAAGCAATGTAAACATCGTAATGTTTGCATAATTCTTTGTAAGCTTTAATTGCTCCTGGCAGAGGGTTGAGGTCTCTATAGAACCCAGGAACTCGGTGAAGATTATCACCATATTTGTCTTTGACATGTTTAGGGGTCATAGCCGCCTTGCTATCGAAGTCACAAAGGACTCCGTCCATATCAATGTATAAAATTTTCTTATTTGTCATTTATTATTAGTTAAGTATTTATATATAAATATAATCAAAAAAATCGACTTATCGAAATTTTTTGGGAACTATTTTGAAAAAGTTATTAACAATTTCTACCGTTGTTGTATATGTGCTTTACAACTGGGAATCTTAAAGAGTATAGTCCATCCTCGTTTAAGGTTTCTTCAAAGTACTGTATAGTAGCAGTCTTTCCTGTAAGCTCATCGAAGTTTTTAGTATAGTATCTTCTTTGTTCTTTAGAGAAGCCAGATCCAACTCCAACTCTGTTTCCTTTGTGCTCAATGTATATTTGAGATAGCATTCTTTCTTTTACTTCTTTACCATTATCGATAACTCTGTGTTCAGCAAAATCATAACCGACTATCTCGTATTCTTCATCGTGCATTTTCTTTACTTTAAGAATATCATTAGAACGCTTACCTTTGTATTCGCAATCTTTACGAATCATAATACCTTCGTGACCTAAAGCGTCAGCTTCATCAGCTAGCGATTGAATCTGTTCGATACTAGTAACTTTTTCCATTTGTAAAGAATGTACGTGATCCATATCTAAAACTACATCATTTCTTTCTGATAACGTTCTAGTGCTTGTCCCGGTATTAAATTCGTTAAGAGTTAAGTAATCGAAAACTAAGAACGTTGGATTGGGTATTGTGTGATCTTTTCTACGTATCTCTTTCATAATACCTTGGAAGGATTCGTTACCATCTTTATCTAAAATACAAATCTCACCGTCCCATACAGTATTAGGTCTCATTGCAAATTTCAAATCTCTTTTAACTTTAGCTAAAGTGTCAAATTCCTTACCGGCCCTAGAGTGTAATTTAACTTCGCCATTAGAATCGCAGATAGCAATACATCTAACACCATCTAATTTTCTAGAGGTTAACCAAGTATCTTCTTCTAAGTTTACATGTTTAGGATCATAGGAATTAGCAAGAGCTAACTCGAATGTAGGAATCAATCCGGGAATTACTTTGTTTATCAATTTAGCATTAGCTCTGATTTGAAGATTCTTGTCTATGATAGAATAAACTAATTCTTTAACAAAGTCTTCTGTTCCTTCGCAGAAACCATTTACTTGAGATATTGCTTCGTGACCAGTTATAACTCTATTATCTAAATCATCAAGCATTTGAAATACATCTTCATAGCCATCGTGCGATTTGTAACTAGAAAGCTTCTTGCAATTTTTACTAGTAACATAATACATCTTGAAAGGGTCGAGGGTATATCTAAGACATTTAAGTACAAACTCATTTTCAGAGTACCTTTCGATTATTTCTTTTTTCTTTAACGTAGAAGTTGTACCTTTCATATCTTCTACAAAGTGTTGGAGAAACCTCCATGGGTGGTGGTAAATCATTTTACCGTCTTCATTAAATTTATTCATAGTAGTAATTTTAATTTTATTGTTAGTGAACCAGGAAGGATTCGAACCTTCGACCGTTAGCTTAGAAGGCTAATGCTCTATCCAGCTGAGCTACTGGTCCAGATTAATCACAATCGCAAATTGAGTACAACCAAAGGCATATAAGAAACAAAAGCCATTGGCCAGTACCAATAAGTAAACCGAATAGTAATATAGTTAAGCAACCTTTCATATTATCCTTTTAAGCCAGCCATAATTCCGTAACCTTTACGTTGAGTTGCTTTACGAAAAGCAGCTGCCGTTTCTTGGTCAACTATTTGTATATTATTACCAGTCTTGTGATTGGTGATTGCAATACAACTGTATGATTGTGTAGTAGAGCAATTGATGCAAACCTTGTAACCCAAGTCTAATCGACCCTGGGGTACTGGTCCTAAACATTTTAAGCATTGTGCCATAGTAGTGATTTTTTAATTATAGTTAAATATAAGAAATTTATTTGACATATCCAAATAAAAAGAGAGAAACTTATTAATAAGTTATTAACAGGTAACATAGGACATTGTCTGAGAATCCCATTTGTAAACTGTGTCATCAATGTGATGAGGTAAATCGATATCTGTGAAAACCATATCAGGAATGGTAACAGACCAGATCTGTCTTAATTGCCCTGGGTAACCATCGTCGTCTTCGTAAAGATCAACCTGAGCTGGAATGCCTTGGTCAATAAGAGATTGACAAACATCTTCAGCTTTACCTTCATTACTAGTTTTGATTGTAGGATATTTCCAACGATTACCTTCTGAATCAGAAGCGGAAACAAATTTTAATGTAGCTGAAGACTTCATTGTTTCAGCAGCATCATTTACTATCATTAGTAGATAGTCTTCAATGAATACCCAACCATCGAGTTCATTGGAATAGATTAAATCGTCTTTAATTTCGAATATCATATTTTATTTATTTAAGATTGAATTTTTAATTTGAGTAAGATAAGCATCTGCTTGTGCTTCCATTTCTATAGCATCGATGTGAGCATCTGAGTCTGACATCCAAGTACCTAAAACAGAAGGATCAGAGTTAGCTCCGAAGTAACCTTTGTAGAATTGAATATATTGATCATTAGCTAAGAGTCCTTCCTCCTCAGCTTCTGAACCAACTTTTTCACTTTCGAATAAAAGACCTCTACCTTCATCGTCGATTTCAGTCCAACCATTTGATTCCATGAATTCAATAATTAATTCTGTAATTTTAGAAGCTTGATCTTTAACAGTAAGAGTAGGTAAATTTTGTAAATAAGTCATACGTAGTAGTTTTTAAGTTTTGATTAGTTAATTATTTATATATAAATATAATCAAAAAATACGACTTATCCAAATAAAACAGGTGACAATTTGTCCACTTTTGCAAAAGTTATTAACAATTGCATATGACAATTTGTCTACTATAAAATACCTAATGCAAATACAATAGCCATAATAGCTATGTATAGAACAGGTGTAACGTCTATTGGTTCTTGTTTCATATTAATAAATATATTATCTTTCATATCGGTATGTTATCTTAATATTAATCTTGTGTTAAATGTATATCAAAAAACCCCCGCGCATTATTATAAAACTTGGTACGCGGTTAAGGTATAGGGTCATGGTCTATGTCATCAATACTTTCGCAAATGTAAAGCTGGCCATCTCGCTTAAATATAATATCAGCCTTGTAAAGGGTTCGCAGAACATCGGCCCAACCATCAATCATCTTTATTCTAGTTTCAGGCAATATTCTCTTTACCTTGTATAGCTTGTCGTGTATAGCAATAACCTTGTAATGCATCATTAGATAAACATAGGGTGTACCTTAGCAGTTTTCCATAGATCATTAGCTTTAATCATTTGATCACCTAAATTACCGTGTGAGGCTGAATCAAACTCTGAATGCCATGCATCACATATTTGTGTCATAGTATCTAATAAACTATGCCTTTCTAGTACAGCAATTACATTGTTTAACCATTGAGGGTTAGGTTCTTCCTGCGTTTTTAAGGCTGTTACTAATTTCTTAAATTTACCTAATAGGATTTCTGCTTGTGTTTTTTTCATATTAATTTTATTATCTGTTTATATCTGAATTGCAATAATCATCTACCATGCTTTCTAGTATACTGTGTTCGTCATAGACCCTGCTAATCGCAGGAGGCTTTTTAGCTAGGTTCCACATTGGATGTGCCATAGCTTTTTGCTTTGCTTGACGCTTGTTGTAAGCTTGCACTTGAAAGTCGTCGTAATCAAAGTCTTTGTAAGATGGAACCCAAAATATTCCTTCTATTCTGTAGGTTCTTTTCTCGTGTAATTTAGTATTTAGCATGTGCATAGTATTTAGTATATTATTTAATTAAATTTAATTTATAGTAGGGTAAAAGAAAAACCCCGGGTAAAAAAATTGAGCTCGGCATATAAACGGCCTAACCCCCCTCCCTAAGGAGTCCAAACTCGCTGCTTACAATAAACTATTGGTGGGCATTTTTAAGCGAGTTTGGACCTTAATCACCACTACATGATTTTGTTGTTATGAAGCACTGTTAACATCTTCTTCAGTGAATAATTCGTCTTTTTCAGTGTTAAATAGGTTTTCATCAGTGTTAGCTGGTATAAACTTCTGAACTAGCTGTTTTATAAACGTTCTTTCAGAATCTAAGCCTCCAGCTTCATCGTATAAGGGATATACTGTAACCTCAGCAGCTTCTTCGAGTGAAAAGCCATCGTGAGCAAGAGAGGCGAACTCTATTGAGGTTCTTGTAGAGACTGATGTTGAAATCCTTGGTACTTCTGTTTTCATTTCATCTCTGGTAGCAGAAACTATTGCTGAAATATTTTTCATTAGTGTAACATCTGCTTCTGGGTATAGCATACAAAGTAATGCTTCCTCTTTTTCTTGTGAGAGAAGTCCCATTTCAATAATAGTGAATCTATCTAGTAATGCTCTGTCCATTACTCTTGTAGATGTATATTCATTACCTATATTAGCAGTAGCTATAAATGTAACTCCCTTGGCAACCTTTATGGTTGGTGAGTTATCTGCTTCATCCAGTCTTAAGTATCTTTGACCTGGGTCTAATACTGTCATTAGGATATTCCAAGCTTCAGGGTGAGCTCTTGATAGTTCGTCTAATAGAATGATTGAATCCTCTGTTTGGATTGCTTTAACGAAAGAGCTCTCTGAGAAGAAAGTCCCTGAATCTTTAGAGAAGTGAGTATTACCAACTAATGTAGATCTTGGATCTTGAGTAGCTCCTAGATTGAAATAGAACTCTGGTCTATCTAGTGCATTAGCGACAGCCTTAGCAGCCATTGTTTTACCTGAACCAGCTGGTCCGGTCATCATAATGTTTTTACCTCTAATAACAGAACGTACGAGATACTTCCATTGTAGATCTGGTAGCATTAGCATTTCAGGTCTTAGTTTAACAGAGTCATTGTGTATGAATGACATCATCTCTGCATGTTCCTTGTTAACAGGAGGAGTGTATTGGTCCCAATATTTCTCTAGTCCTGATGGAACATTAGTAACGTTAGTCTTAGCAGATGAGGTACCAAAGCTTAGCATCTCACCATCTATAGTAAGAGCAATGTTGGTTCCTTTCCTCATAGCAGCTTTAGCTTTTTTCAAAGCTTCTGGACTAGCAGGTAATGTAAAGGTATTTTTACCTGATTCCAGTTTGATTTCTGTTTTAGTAACAGTTGAAATTTTTAGAATGTACTTCATGTAGTGTAGTGTTAGTTATTAATTATATATAAATATAAGACATTTTTGCGACTTATCCAAATTATTTAGCGGTTAGTTATTAACAATATCAGTAAAGTTATTAACATTTTCTAGTGCACATTAAGAATCCTGAGCCTGTTGTAATCATAAGTACAAAGAAAGCCATTTCATTTAATGGATCAGCAAAGGGAACATAGTTAAGTATCTCTCCTGTACCTGTTATATAAGCTAGGTAATAAGAGACAATAGCACCGAGATAAAATTTAAGATTGTTCATAGATCTTGAGTTTGAATTTGTTATATATAAATATAAGAAAAAAAATTGACATATCCAAATTTTTTAGGTGACAATTTGGCAAAATAAAGAGACAATTTGTCATGCGGTTTTAAGCCCGTTTAAGCCTGTGCTATTGCAGTAATAGGGTAGGTGAGACGTACCTAAGGGCCCAGTGTAAAAGTTCATTAGCCGGCAAAAAAAGTACATCCTCGGGACACACGGGCCAGCATTATTTTATTATTTAGCAAATTATTTTAGCTATTTGAATATTCATATATAGGTATACTGTTATATAGTGTGGATGTATTCATGCAGCCTGTGTGTATTACTAATTACCCGTTATTCGGTGCGATAAAGTCCTTGCGTAGATACTCATAGATACGTGATTTGCTTAAATTCAGCATTGTGGCAATACCTGATACGGATATGCCATTAGCACGTAATTCATTTGCCATTCTAGCTTTGTGTATAGTGTTTTGTTTCTTTATAGACGTGTATGTATTGTCTGTTGATTTCCAGTTTACCATGTTGGTTTCTCTAAGTTTGTTATATTTAATATTCTGTATGCATTGTAATTGCATGTAATTTCTTGTCCAGGTTGTATATCGTGTATCGCTGTAAAATGTATTTCATTTCTTTTAATAATAGGCTTTGCAGTTGGTTGTATGGAATGATTATGATATGTTCCTAATGTATGCGAGTTACCGATTATATAACCTTGCGGAGTCTTGCCTATTATATCATATGCTTTACCTATTATGGATCCTTTAGCAATTGCTTCTGTTGCTATTATTCCTTTTCCTTCAATGCTTGAATTTCCTATACAAAATTTCATGGTTGCAATTATTTTATTAAAACTGCTAATTCTTCTGAAACGTTCATGTGATATGCTCTGTCGTCTGGTTTTACTTCATATCCTCCAATGTTTGTATGAATTATAGTACCGGTTAATTGCTTTGTGCGCATTACTGGTAAAATATCTCCTTTTCTATCTGTCTTGCCTTGCGGATGAGGAACCATTTGATTTTTTTGCATCCATTGTATTCTTTGTCCTGCTGAAAATCGTTTTTCTTTGTGATTTATAATCATATCTTACTTCCTAATTGTTTATAACGGTGCTTGCACCATAATCGCGTACCAAGTAATATTATATACGCGGGGGGTTAATTGCAAGATTCCAATACAGATATTAGTATTGTGAATATCATTCCTAGCATTCCATAGAAACATAGCTTTGCTGAAAATTGATATTGTTCTTGTCTTTTGCTTAAAGGTGGAAGGTATTCTGTTCCATCTTTTCTTTCTTTCATTGTAGGTGTAGACATTACTTCTAATACTAAGATTAGTATGAAGAATACTGCTAGCCCTATTACTGCTAATATTGTTGATGTTTGCATTTATTGTCCTCTTTCTAAATAACTTTGCCAATACCCTGCAAATAGAAATATTGCAGTGAAAGTACCAAACATATATAATATGAACCATGGTGTATAAGTCAAGTCTTGATGAATTAAAACTGGAATTGCCATAACAGCCATCCATACTAGAAAGAATATCAAAGGATTCCTTTCCATTTTCTTTTCTATTTTGATAGTTCTTTCCTGATGTAATAATCTGGTAATTGCATCTTGCATATCTTTCCCATAGACTGGGTGAACAGTAATTGTACCATCTGTTTCCCCAACGGTTACTTCGTATCTGAAGTATTCAGGGTTTGAATTACTTTTTCTTACCATCTTGCAGATTAGTGCTCTGCGTCTTTTGAATTTTTTGATTTCTTTCGTTTTCATATTTTTTTATAACTTTTTGATAGGCATAATCCCATCTATCTCTGGTTTCTTTGTAACGGTGTTTTGCTTGTTCGCTCATTTTGTTGAGTTGAGCATCAAACTCTTTTCTTAAACCTTTTGATTCTATAGATTCTGTAATCTCATAGAATAGATCTTCATACATTCCCATCTTTTTTATCCCTTGATAGTTTATCTAATCTCTGTTGTAATTTTTGGATTATTATTGGTGGCTTTTTTTCTATCTTAGCTTTCAATATTGCAAATCTTACTTTATCAATTTCCCTCATTGTTATCTTCGAATCTTTTATATAATGCATGCAACATAATCATAAATGCAACTGGCCATAAGGTAATTATCAATGCTCTTTCAAACATTGTCCATGGATATGGTGAACCCCATTCTATTAACCACATTGTCATTATCCCTATGAAAAAATATTCTAGCATAATTTGTTTTTCTTTATGTATAAATATAACAAAAATTTACGACTTATCCAAATTTTATGCAGAAAACTTTGATATATCTACACCAGATCTTTTTAAGAATGTTATACCCTCTTTATCTCTATATTCAGTTCTGTAAACTACTCTAATTATCCCCGATTGAAAAATTAATTTAGCACAATCTTTACATGGAGACATTGTTAAGTATAAAGTACCACCTTTTAATGATGTACCATGCTTTGCACATTTCAATATGGCATTAGCTTCAGCGTGAAGAACTTCCCATTTTGTAACACCATCTATTTCGCAACTATTTTCAAAGCCAGTAGGTGTTCCATTATATCCATCTGATATAATCATCTGATCTTTTACTATTAATGCTCCAACCTTAGACCTTTTACTATGAGATAATTCAGCCCAGCATTCTGCCATTTTCAGATAAGTATTATCTAATCTCTTCTGCTTATTGTTATCCATCCAATCCCACTCTTTAGTACTATTGATCATTTGTTATTTTTGCTTTTATTAATTCGTAAACTATCATAGCTAAGATAACAATAATTGTTAATGCTATAACTTTTGCTTCTATTCCCATATCGTATCTCCATCTCCTGTTATCCACATTTGCCATTCATCAGTTTGAATCGGGTCTGGTGATACTCCTCTTGTAACCTCATCTTCACTCCATCTAACAGAATCTATTGTTCCATCTTCGTATTCTATTGTGCCTTCTCCATTTGGGATTATAGTTCTTGGATTGTTTTCATCCCAACTTGGATGCCAGTAATTGTATAAGGGTCCAGGTGGTCTTGGGTCATTGGGATCTAGTTTATCTCCTCTGATTAAAGAATTGATGATTATTACTAAAATGAATGCACTAACTACTATTAGCGATATTTTTAGTATTCCCCAGACAATTGTATTCAATAAGTTTTTCATATGCTTTTTATTTTATATAACTAATACCGGATGGGTATTCGGATAAAATTATCCTATTGTAATTGCTTTTGGTTTAGCTTCATCAGCAATTGGAATGAAGATTGTAAGTAACCCTTTATCCATTTTGGCATCAACTCTATTTAAGTTGAACTTTGGAGAAATCTTCCACCCTAAGTTAAAAGATCTTCTAGCAATGCCTCTATGAATATAATCAACTGATTGTTCATCGTCAGTCCTTTCGTAACTAATTTTAATTTGATTTTCTGCTGTTTCGATTTTGATATCTTTTTTATCTAAACCAACAGCTGCAATCTCAATACCCAAGCCTTCATCAGTTGTGAATAAATCACAAGGATAGTTAGGTTTGTTGTCTACGTGAGATTGAAAATTTGAATCTGTTTCAAAGAAATTTTTGAACAGAAGGTCGGTTGGAAACAACCGCTCGTGAAAATGTAATCTTGTCATAATAAACTCCTAAAATGTTTGTTAAAATTAAATACCCATCCAGTATACTTAATTTAAGGTCGCGTAAGTATTATCTTTTCCCCGGATCCTCGTAGATAAATATCAGTTAAGTTAAGCTTTATGCTCAAATACTTCAATTATTTTTGATTGTTGTACACCCTTTATTTCATAGTCATCAACTGAATCTTTTAGATTTTCAACTATTCTTGATTCAGCTTCTGTGCAAGACATTGCATCAACTAAATATTGTACTCTGTTTTTCTTTTCTTTAGTGCCACCACCTTTTGTGTCGACTACTGTTGTAAATTCTACTCTTCCTAAATAATACATAACTTTTTCCTTTTTTATAAATTTCGTAACATTTCGTAATCTTGTTCGTCAAGATTATCTTTTTTAAGTAAAGTGCTATTTTTACGTGGGTATGGAGCATCCTTCCCTCCAGCTAATTTACCCTGATGAATGAAGAAACAATTATAGCACATTACTATTAAATTCTTTAGTTTCCTGTTTAATTTGTTTCTATCGTCAAAACCAAGTATCAATGGAACTTTACCATCTCCTTTCCGTTTTTCAGCAAAACCACAAATCTCGCAGCATTCATCTTTTACTTTGTGCTTGATCAACCTCTTTAGCAATTTCCACGTTGGATATTCTGGATGTTTACCTTCACAGATATCTTCTAATGGGTACTGATTCCCATGGTGACCTTCTCTAAACTGAGAAATACCTCTACCAGTTTGATTCTTATGTTTTTCATATAAAGATTTACCATCTGAATCGTAATAGCTTGAGGCATATTTTTTATAAGTAGTAAAGGAAACCTTGCACCATTTAGAAGCAGCTAAATTAGATTTAGTATTCTCCATAGCTTCTTCTATCTCAGATTGAAGTAGATACCTTAGCGGTCTACCTCTCTGATGATGCTTGGTTACTTTTCCTTTTGGTCCTTGTATACTACTCATTTACGTTTTCTTCGTCATACATTTCAATATCTTCTTCGAAATATTCGTGTATAGCTTTTGACAATTCCTCTCCACCTTGAACAGTATTGTTTCTAATATCACATTGGATACCTCTAATACTTCTAGCTTCTTGTCGATTCCAATGTTCAACTACATAAGCATTTTTCCAAGCTGTAAAAACATCTGGTGCTAGAGCTAGAGATGGATATTTTGTTCCTATAGTATTCTTTCCATTTGCATCAGCAACATATACTGACCCATCTGAATTGACTTTGGTATGAGCACCCTTTATTTTCTTTTTGATAAAGGATTGCATTTCCCAAAACTGTTGTCTTTTTCTTTCATTTATTGCCATATTCTAAAATTTTGTATTCATTAATAGAGCTTGTAACTTAGGGCTCATTTCATCAATTGATGTTATATGATCCTCAGGAGCTCTGTTCCTATTGTATTGTTCTACTAACCATTCATCGCTACGAACATTGTCATTTTTATCTTTGTCTTCCAAATTTGCAAATTCATCTTGTGTGATTTGAATTTGTACCCATTCTTCATTCCTATCGTGATATGGTCTAGTGTAAGCATAATTAGTAATTTTACCAGAAATCGCTTCTGATTTATGTACCCAAATTGTTATTTTCATAATTATTTCTCTATAAACATATTATTTAATGTCTTAGCTAGTTGAGCTAAGTTGTTGACGTTAACATTTGAAGCATCTGGTCCGTACATTGTCTTGAAAGATTTTGAAGTTTCAGTATCAGCTGAACCAGTTATGAAGTATGATAAAACCTTGATACCTTTGTCTCTAAATGTTTTAACTTGTTGAGCAGTATGTTTTGTAGCTTCATCGCCATAGTAAGAAATATCTTTTGATTCAAAGTAAGGTTCACCATCTGAGAAATTGATAAAGTAACTATCTAAATTGTTTGAAGAAGATAGTATTTCCTTTTGAATAGCTTCAAAACATAAACCTTCTGGTGTAGTACCAGGGCAAGTGACGTGCTTGAATAAAGTTTGAATCTTTTTGATTTTATCAACCTTTGAATCATAAGCTATAAAGATAGCTGGCATGTATTTCTTTCCTTGTGATTCAGTTGAACGGAATGAAATAGTAACGTTAAGATTACCAACCATTGAAGCAGCTTTAGCAATAGCAACTGCTGATGTTATTGATTTGTCCCATTTTTTACCTCCCATAGAACCAGAAGCATCAATTGAAATATGAACATTAGCATCTTTGTGATTATCTATGAAAACTTGTTGAAAGATGTTTTCATTACCAAAACCAGCTGAAGCGATTAATCTTTTATCAATCTTACCAGCATTTAATCTGTTGTATTTTAATTCTTTAGAATCGTTTCTAACTTGAAGTTTTCTTCCTAATTGAGTACCGAGTTTAATACCTAAATCAATAGATTCTTGGTTATTTTCTAAAGACCATTTTCTAGCGGTTAATGTTTCAAATGCTTGAGAATCAATTACTGATTTATTAATGTTTCTAACGACTAAGCAATCAACTCCATTTGAAGTTTTGTACCAGGCATTTCCAATTCCAGTACCAACTGTTTCGTATGAAGCGTTTGAATTATTGATAGCATCAATTTTTTGTTTTTCAGCTTTACGAATTGAAGATTTTTTAATATTACTTCTGATAAAATCTTTTTGCTTTTGAATAGCTTTGTTTAATTTAGATTTATCATTAGGTGATAATTCAGGTAATAAAGATTCATCATCTTTAAGATTAACATCTTCACCTGATGTAGTAGAACCATCATCATCAGAATTTCCTTCTGGTGTTTTACAGTCTCCAGAAGAACTACCGTTTGAGCAATTTGATTCCTCTTGATTTTCATCTTTATTATCATCATTGCCATTGCAATTAGAATCATCTTCAGATTCTGGTAATGGAATGTGTTTATCTATTACTTTTAATACCTCTATAGCTGTTTCAACTACTTCACCAGTTGTTTTTAATCTGGAAATATTAGCAAGATTGATAATAGAATAAATTTCTCTTAAGCCTTTAAGAGCAGATAAATCTCTGTTTGAATTAGTTAAATTGATAATTCTAAACATGTAAGATTGAACAGATTCTTCTCTGTGTTCACCAGAAATTAAAGCTTTATCAATTACTTTAGCATGAAAATATCTTTCGTATAAAGCATTGTAGTAACCTTGATATCCAGGAGCATTAGTAAATATATCGTAATCAATTCTTCTATCCTCGATAACATTGATAATATCTTTAAGAGTCATCATTGATAAACCTTTTGATTCCATTTCATTAGTGATTTCGAAATCGAATCTGGTTTTTAGATAATCATTACCGTTGTAACCCATTAAGTTTTTAAGTAATGTGAAGTCTGATAATTTAACGTGAGATCCCTCGTGTAAAGCAAGACCGACGGTAGAATCGAATGATTTACCGTTAATTTTTGATGAGATAGTAACTGTTTTACCATCGGTGAAAGATTCATCTCTATTATTATATTGAACCTTGACATCGTTACCAGAAACGATTTTAACAAAGTTACCGATAGCTTTTAATCTTGAAGCCATCTTGATGTAATCTTTACCATTTGAAATCTTTTCTCCTGTTAGAACATCGACATTAGAAGTGTAGTCATCTAACCAGAATGAAGAATAATTATTGAAAGCTTTTGCCATATAGTGTAGTGTTAGTGATTGTTATTATTTATATATAAATATAAGAATAAATTATGACTTATCCAAATATTTTGACTCGAAGTTATTAACAATTTCGAGTAAGTTATTAACAATTAAGATATTACTGAACCTGTGATAGCAGCTGTTAATTTAAGTCCCATTTTCTTTGAGATATCTAAAGCTAATTCTTTTAATTCCGAATGTCCGTACATCTTAGTCGGAGTTTCCTCAGCTTTAACTAGATTGAAAGCACCAAAGGCATCTTTCTTTTTATAGTAAATCATATTATTTACTAATTCTATCTGATAATCCTTACCTAGCTTATAGCTATAAATGTAATCAGCTTTTTTGTAGTTACTTTCTTTTTTAATTTTTCCAGTGTTACCTAATTCTTTTTTACTCATAGTAGTGTTTTTTGTGTTAGTTAATTATTTATATATAAATATAAGAAAAAAAATCGACTTATCCAAATTTTTTAGGTGACAATTTGTCCACTTTTCAAAGTTTTTTAGTGACAATTTGTCATAGGTTCCTAGGAATTTTTCCCCATTTCTAGAGATTTCATAGCAATCATCTCTGAAGCTTTGTTCCATATTTTAGTCTTATCTCCCTCTGAATCAAGCACATCCGTTAATTCCATAGTAAAAGGGTCAGTGCAAATAATTGCATCTGCAGATCTTATCCATTTCAAAACTTCCTCCATACCGTAATGTGTATATCTATAACAAACTTGGTCCTCTGATATGTATCTTTTATGAAATCCCATATTATTTCTCTACCATAATATAATTTACAGGTATATCACCCCAAGTTGTTGTTGTTGTCCAATAGTTCATATTCTATTTCTCCTTTGTGTGCAATAGTTAATTAATTTTTTCCAGTATTCAGTTTTACCATACATATTTTTGTATAACCATATCCAATTGTATGCATTTATCAATTGAGTATGAGTCTTACAACTTCTAATTATTTCTCTTCCTTTTATGTATGCTTTTACTTCTGGTGCCATTTGAAATTATCCTGTCTGCTTTTTTAAGTATATCTTTATTAAATTCTATTTTTTCTTGAGCTGCTGAATAAGTTGCCCAAATATATTTTTCGTGTTCATGCGATATTTTAACCTTCTGTCCTTTGGGGACTTCAGCTAAATAATATACACAAGTCTTTATGTAGGGTTTTTCAAGCGGTTCAGGAGGAGTTTTAGAATAATCTAGCTTCATATCATATTGAGTATAAGCTTCGAAATTCGGAATAAACTCGTCTATGATAATACCAGTCTCTTCTTCTATCTCTCTAATAGCAGTCTCCTTAGGTTCTTCTCCACTATCTATATGGCCCTTTGGGAATCCCCATCCAATTTTATCACCAAATAGCAGTAAATATTGTATGCCCTTGGAATCTCTTCTAAAGATAATAGCTCCAGCTGATTTTTCTCCAGGTAAAGCTTCCATAAGTACGTCTGATAATTTTAACATATTACTAATATAACAAATTTTTATGACTTATCCAAATATTTTAGATACTTCTTCCATTTTTTTTCTGAATTAACTGCTGCTTTTTCATATGGGTGTGTTGAATAATTATATTTTCCAGATTCATAACCAGCTTTGAATTTTTTTCTATCTTGTTTTGTGTGAGTATGTTCATGTAACAATGATCTTATTACCTGTTCAACATTAGATATGGCTGATGCATATAAATAAATTCTATTTCTATCCCAATCGTATTCTGCAAAAGGATTATTATCTTTCATCATATCTTCAATGCCAACAGCACCAATTCTTTTGTATATATTATTATGAACTTCTACTTTAACAGCCCTTCCACCTAAATCTTTAGCGATGTATGGATAAACTTTTTTAACTATATCCATTATGTCTTTTTTAGAAACTTCTGTTAATATACTTTTTAGCTTAATCATTTGTGACCTTTGAATAAATACGTTTTAATCTTAGTCTTTGGATATTTTCTTTTTAGCTTATCAACAGCTGCTATATTTTTACTAGAATCGTCTATGAAATATACAGGGTTATAACCTTTCTTTATATGATCTTCTATCCAATCAGATTTAACTTTGGGATCTGCAGAACCGACTGCTACAACATAAACGTCTATTCCTAAAGTTTTGAAAAAATGTTTTACAGGAAAACCAACTGCTCTTGCTGTTAAAATTGTAACTCTTCTACCAACTTTTTTCAATTGTTTTTTAAGTATTTCTACATTTTTCTTTATGATCTGAGGTTTTCTTAACATTCTATCAAAATCTCTGAAATCATAACTTTCACCAGGTTTTAATTTGTGAACTGCGAATTCAGCTGAATCTAATTTGTATTCACCGCCGTTCTTTTTTACATAAACCCAAGAATCTGTGAAAGCAAGGGTATCATCGAAATCAAATACACTTAAGCTTCTTGCTTCATTTAATATATCTTTTAGTTTAATCATAATATACAATATAATAAATTATTTTGACTTATCCAAATAATATTTAGCCATTTTTTCACCAACGTGCAATCCAAATATTGAATCTGACTCGTAATGAACTTTAGCAAGTAATCTACTTGTTGAAATTGCATTACCTATAAGCATTAAAGATTCTTTGTGTTCTGGATATATTTCAGAAAGTATTATTGAAACTAATCTTCCTTGTATAGAATGCCCAGATGGAAATGAAGGAGTCTTTGAAGAAGCTAGGGGTTCTTCATGAAATTTCAGACCTAAAGTTTTTGCAAGTTGAGCAGGCCTAGGTCTATTGTAATAATTTTTCAAGTGTAAAATTACTCCAACTGAATCGTCTAATATCTTTCCAATATATTCTTTTGGATATTCTATCCCAATACCTTTGCAATTATCTTCGAAGTATTTTTCAACATTGTCTGCAGCTTGGATGTCTATGTCAGCAGTTATATTTTCCAAGTTTCTCATTTCATTAAATGAAACTAAGCTACTATTTTTTGGAGGTGGAGAACCCTTGAATTGTTCTAACGGGAATCCTTGAAAAGATTTTCCAATCTCTTTTTCCTCTAATTTATCAGAGTAAACTAGTTTATCTAGTAGAATTACGTTTTTTAATTTTATTCCCATCTTCTTTGATACTTTTCTCTTTGATCTACTTGTACATAATGTACAGTGTCAACTTTACCACAATGAGGGCAGCTTAATCTTTCTAAATTAATTGCTTCATTGATTTTCCATTCTCCATGACATTCTTTATCTGAACATTTATAAATATAAGTGTGACGAATAAAAACCTTATGACTCATCGCTATCTCCACCATCTGATTCGAATGGAATTGTATATTGTACATTAACTTTTATTTTTGGTTTATAAGATTCAGGCGTTCTATCGTCTATTCCTAAAAATTCTGACTTAGTTTTATCCATTGTAACAGTTAATATTTTGTCAGTTAGATCTAGCATTAATTGTCCTGTAGTAGAAAGTACATCAGCTCCGGTTGGATTGTTAACTTTGTCTTTATTTCTATAAGGATTATCTCTATAATCTTTTGCATAATATCCTTGTAAACCTTTTAATATATCATATTTTGTTTTTGCTTTTGATACTATTGATAAAGATATATTTTGTCTAAGTTTAGAAGATTTAGCATTTTTACCATCTTGATATCCTGCGTCTTTATAAACTCTACCGTGATTAGTTCTAGTATGAGCTTTATCATGACTAAGTTTTCTAATAGCTGGAGGATTGATTGAAGTAGTTTCTATTGCGTATGAATTATTCTGGTTAGCTACGAATGTATGACCATTCAATCCTGTTGCTTCTCCTGATTTAGCATTATCACCTGTGGAGAATCCTGTAAATTCTATAATAGATTTTATTACCCGAGAAAGTTTCTTGTAACCTAAAGCGGTTCTCATTTTGAAACCATCCTTAGAAGGTTTTCCACTTTTCTTTACAATCTTTTTTTCTTTTTCATCGTATTCACCTTGGAGTGTTGAATTAATAATTCCTATTCCAAACTCATTCATACCTTCAGACCAATCTGTATCGTCATCGTGTATATAAACAACTTCAATATTATTAATTAATTCTCTAACAACTGTTAATTTTACGTCGTAAGCTCTATCTCGGTTTTTCGCAAGTATTACGTTCCCATCTATTACCTTGTGTGCAATTACACATTCATCAAGGCTCTCTTTCTTTTTCTTCTTATTATACATTGACCAAGCAATTGCATAAGGATTATCAATATCTTTCTTTTTCTTTAGAGCTAAAACTACATCTTCCATTCCTGGTGGTGCTTTCTCTTCTAAAGATTTCATTGCCTTTGCAGCTTTTTTATATGCCGATGACCCCTTCTTTGCGGGAGCTTCTCCTCTTTTTCTTTTAGCTCTGATGTTATGCCAAATACCTTTTCCAGTTTCATCTAATTTTTTAATTCTAAATCTTGCAGCTGATTTACCATTTATTAATAAATCACCTTTGTCACTCATAGAAATAGATTTTACCTTTACAGGTTTATTTTTGAATCTACCCATCATGATAGTATCACCAACAGAAATTGGTAATTTATACTCTTCTTGTAAGTTTGATATGATTTTCTTAAATTTCATTATCTGCAATTCTTGTCTATATATTTTTTGAATTCATCTACTGTTTTGAATCTTGCCATTGCTTTACCTGATTCTACTTCTTTTTCACCAAATTCTTTTATAGCAGTTTTACAATCAAGCATTGTCTTGTGATATAAAGTTCTAGTTCTATCTTCTAACTCTCTGAACCAAGGAGTTTCGAATTGTCCTTTATATTTTACTTCCTCTTCATCTCCATTAGCTTTTAATTTAACTCTTCTAGTAACTAAGTCTACACGTTTTTCAGATTTCATTCTGATGATGTTTCCTTTTCTATCTACACCAACTTTTACGCCTAACTCAGTTGATTCTTTTTCTGTTGATGCATGAAAGCTTGAACTATATTTTTTAAGGAATTCGTTATTGTCTGTTTTGTAGCAGAAAGATTGAGTTACTCCATTTACTATATCTATAGACATACTGCACATTGCATCTGGTCTCATACCATATTTCAATTCCTTTTTGGTTCTAAATTCAACTGCATCATCTTCATCCATTAAACCTTCTTTAATAAAAGAAGCCGTCCTATCTGCTATGAATCTTTCTTTGGTTTTTAATGTTAGATTATTATTATCTTTGTCTTTGATGATAATATCTCTTGGATCATCTGGAGCCTTTACAGTTATTTCTGAAATATGTAGATCAGATGTTATTTCGCCACAACATTCGCATACTTCTTGTATAGTCTGAGTACCGTTTACCATCGTGTAGCGTATCAAGATTGTCTCCTAATATGATTCTAATCTGTCGAGTTTAGCCATAAGCCTTTTGAATTCGGCTTTTTTCTTTTTATATTCTTTTTCTTTCTTTTCTATTTCTCGACCATATCTATCAGCAATTCTACCTCCACCTGGTTCAGCTTCTTGTTCCATGTCTTTATGGAGTTGAGATAAGTCTTTAGTTATTTCTTTCATGTCCATTTCTAAGTCCATTATCTCATCCTGCAATTTCCATTTTGCATCTAGTACTTTCCAAACTGATGAAGCTTCTTGTAATTTAGTTATCTTGTTACCAGATTTATCAAATAATAAATTATCTTTCCAAAGCATCTTTGTTAATTCTCTACCAAATTTATTTCCTTTGACGTTTGACCATTCTTTTGCAAATCTCTTTGCCCACATGATCCAAAGTAATTCTATTGCTTTGAACATCTTATCGGGTCTAACTAATCCCAATTTATTTTTTATGCTTTTTTGGTTTTTGTAAACGTATTTTTTGAAATCTAAGTATGCAAATTCATTAGGAGTTTCTTGAGGAAATGGTACTCCTGTAAAACCAAATGGTGCTTCTTCTAATTCAACTCCATCTCCTAAACCTTGATCAGGAGTCCACTTGGGATTATCTTTAGCAAAAGTTGTCCATTCTGGAACTACATCTTGAATGTCTCCTATTCCAAAATATTCTCCATACATCTTTGCATAAGCTTTAGATGCTGCACCTTTTTTAGTTTTAATCTTTACTTTCTTGCCGTCTTTGTCTTTTTTATAGTCGGCATCCCAATCTGCTTTGTATTTATCTTTTCCTTTGTACTTTTCTATTTCTTTTTCCATTGCATCTTTAGAGCCGTACTTCTTTTTCTTGTTAGATAAACCTTTTGTATATTCTTTATCTACTTTACCTTCCTTAGCCATTTGAATTTTAGCTGTAGGTATTTTATCTATAATCTTTTTAGCTTTTTCGAAATCTTTCTTATCCAATTTCAATGCAGTCATTGTTACAGATAATCTATTCATCTGAAAACCCTTGATTCCAGCTCTTTCTAATTCGCCTTTCAATGTATTAGGTTTGAAGTTTGCTTTGGTTTGTATACCAATCATACTTTCAGTTAATTTGCCTTCTGTGTATAAATCTTTTCCCTTGTGTTTACCAGATTTCTTTAATGATGATGCCATCATTGGATGAAAGCTTTTTGGGTTAGAATCAAACTTAACATAAGCTACTTGACCTTTTACTTTATTAACTAAACCAATTTCTCCCATTGAATCAACGTAATCGCCTTTTCTGATTTCTTCTATAGATTCTTTCTTTCTACCTTTCCATAAATCAGCATCAGCTTTTCTTGCTCCACCTTTACCAGTAATAAAAGAATTTACTCTTCCCATTGCCCAAGCAGCTTGAGGAGTTCCAGGATTGTGACCAGAATTCCATGCTGCCATTCCTCTATCGTATACTTTCTTTAGAATACTATAAGAAATACCAGTTTTTTCTGCCTTTTTAGCAAGAGACTTGTTTTTTTCTGATAATATGTTTTCTATGATCTTTGAAAATTTCATTAGAGATTAGTCTTATTGATTTTATAAAATAAGAAATCGTAAATATCTGGGCCATCAAATCCTTCTTCTTCCATATCTTGATATAGTAAAGAAGCATATTTAATCATTTCTTTCATGTGCTTTAGATTATGTAATCCTTCCATTCTACTTAAATCTCTTGGTCTTTTGATATTTGACATCCCGCCCTCGTTAACAGTTTCTTCATTAACTGGTTTTGGATCAGTAACAGGATTCCATTTCATTTTCTTTAATTTAGAAGATGGTAACTCTCCTAAAGCGTGTTCTTTGATTATTTTCTTTAATTTCATTATTCTCTCCTAACGTTTTAGTAAGTCTCTCCATTGTGAAAATTGTGGTGCCATATTTGTTCCCCCGACATCACTGTCTTTTAATTTGTCTTGAGCATCTAACCAATTTCTTCTACCAGTTGTTAATGCCATTGCAAATTTCTTTTTTATATTAACAGCAAATAAACCTCCTGGTAAACCAATAAGGAATGTGCCTTTAGGAACTTTAGCATAACTTTGACCAGCGAATTGTAATGCACCGACTGAACCTCCAGTTGGTTTTACATTAAATTTTACCATTGCATCTTTTACTAAAATGGCTTGAAATTCAATTCCTTCTTTAACTAAAAACTTACCTTCGTAGTTTTCTCTTCTCCATTTCATATCGTCAAATTTTGTCATGATTATTTCCTCTTTGTTATAAATATCAAGCTAGATCAGTAGATTCAAGTAAAGTGTATGTAAAATTATTATTCCAAGCATCTCTAGCAGCTTGACAAATATCTAAGAAACAATGCCAATCATCATTACTAGCAATTACTTGACAACCAGCTGACCATTTATCTACATAAGTAGAAGTTTTACCAGCATGCTTTGTTGCTCTGTGAATATTAATTCCAAATAAACCTTCGTCTATTGTTGATGGATCAAAATCGTATTTTCCATCTTTATCTCTATCTCTGTAAACTTTAACAGATCTTTGTTGTCCTAAAGCTAAGTATCTTCCTTGGTGTAATCTTAATTTGTGTGAACCTCTGTATTGACCTGGTACTAAAATAGCACAGCCTTTATCATTCATAGGTTTATCCATCCAATCATCACCAGGATCTGTTGTGCAATTAAATATTTCATAGCACCATTCCCCATCTATCTTATAAGATATTGTTAAGTGATCATCGAATTTGTTAGTTACTCTTTCTCCTGCTTCCATATTTCTAATACCAACGATGTTTACGTTCAAATCACCATTTTCAAACCATTTATACCCTTTAGCTTTTACGGCAGCTTCTACCTGTTCTCTTGTGTACATTTATTATTTTCCTTTTATTTTCTCTATTGAGCTTATGCCGAATGATCCTAGCGTTACAATAACGAAGGAGTTATATATTACTTCATTTATTACTAGTTCCATTCCGCACCAACCAGTAATTAAATCGCAGATTGCGAATATCACCATTAAAACAAAAGAGGCAAAGCCCACAATTGCTTTTTCATTTATATCGTTTTGATCTTTGAATAATTTCCACATTAGAAGTCATCTCCATATATTTCATTAATTTTTTCCTGAACCTCTTCTAAGGTTGCTTTCATAGAAAAAGAAATATCAGCTTGATATCTTTTTACCTCTTCACCTTCATTGAATATTATTATTGTAGGTACAACTACTATTTCCCATTTGTTTTGAGCCTTAGTATCAGTTGCTATATCACATCTTTTAATCTTACAATTTTCTAAATCTCCAATCCATTCAACATCATTTGCTGAATTCCAACCTGCATTAAAGTGAACTATTGTTAATTCTCCATTTACCTTTAGTGTTTGCCCTAATCCTATAAATGGTAATAACAATAGTAATAATAACTTAAATAATTTCATAACCTATCTCCTTTGTAAGTTGTCTATTTTTTCTTCGATTCTATCTAGATCCTCTTTCAGTTCTTCTACATCATCTGCAGTATTTTCGATAGTTAGACGTATATTTTTATCTTTCATGTCAAATTCCATTCTGGTGACATCTGGTGGTGGTGGAACCGGAAGTTCTTTTGCTTCCTGAATATCCGCTTGAAGTGCAAACCACATACCAATAATTGTTGCCATTGCAAAACCAATAGCTATTAACGTTTTTATACTTACCTTAAAACCTGAGTCTTCGTTTATTTCTTTTGCCATAGTTTAATCCCAAAATATCATTTTACCTACAATACCTAACAGAGCTACCCAAATAGACCATAGAACCTTTTGAGTCTTTTTTCTATACTCTGTGTTTTTATTTATTCTAGCAATAGCACCATCATCTGGTCCCAATAATTGTTTTTTTATCATTGTTAAATCTTCTTGCATTTTAGTCTGTCCATCTTTAAGATATTCTACATCTTGTTTTACAAGTTTGATTTCACTGTACAAATGTTCATTAGTGGGTCTTGCCATTTTTCTCTTCCTTATCTAATTACATAATTGAAACCGAAACTAAAGTCATGCCAGTTTCTATTCCAATATTTATTATATTTTCCTTCTACGAATAATCCTAATTTCTTTGGTATGATGTAATACCCAAATATTAATCCTCCTGAGTAATCTATCCATTGTCCACCGTGGAATTTATGATATGAAAATTCTCCACCATCGTCATAATGATATGGCATTATATTTCCCCAAGAGTGTAACCAAAAGTCTTTTGTATAATGATAATAGTCAAAACCAATTACAACAGAATGCTGTAAATTTTGTTCTAACTTATTTCTTTCTTTTTCTACGTAATCAGATAAAGCTTGAGGTATTACAACACCCTCCCAAATTTGCGTATTTTCTGCTACTAAATTGCCAGATGGATTATAGTATGTTACTCCTCCCTGTCCATCGAATTGAACTGAATATCCTTCTTGTAAAGCTAGGTCAGTATAGTGTAGATTACCATTTGATAATAACCATTCTTCTAATGGATCAAACCCATAAGGTTCGGATAATCTTTGTACAGCTCCTATATTAAAGGATAATTTTTTACCAACCTTTAGTCTATATCTTTCTGAAGCTTCGAAGTATTGGATATCTGCAAAACCATCTTGTAAATATTCTGCTTTTACAATCCAGTTATCAGCAATATATCTTAAGAAGTGTTGTTGATTTAGGAATTCAATACCTTGTTGTCTTGCTAGGTCTGCTTCAAATAAAAATTCAAAACCTTTTATTTTACCAATAGTTGCAGCATCTGAAAAAGAGTTTTCTGTACCATTGTAAAAAGTATTAGCTCTATTTTCATATCCCAATCTAGCAATTTTTCTTACTCCAAATGCTATAGAATAGTCAAAGGGTGTAGATACTGTTTGAGTTTCTAGCCCATTTGTAATAGAGAATACATCTACATCAGAAACTGAGTTACCACCATTTACAGCTCCATAGAATGTAGAAAACTTAAATATCTTTTTAAGTTCTTTTTTGAATTTGCTATCGTCTTGAGCACAGCATTTTTTTGGTACTGCACAAGATGCAATTAAAATAGTTGCTAATATATACAAAAACTTTTTCATATTAATCTTTCCTAATCTTTTATTGTTTTACTAATCTCTGTTGGAATCTTCTTCCATCGTGTATAATTACCATATTATATAATCCAGAAGGATATCCTGCTAGTGAAATTCTTTTTTCCTTTGATTTTAAGATTGTTCTTCCTGATAAATCGTAAATCTCTACTTCAATGTCTAATCTTGTATCTATATTAAATATATCTTCAGAAGGGTTAGGATAAACTATAATAGTACCTGAACCAGATAATTCTTCTACTGATACTGGCCAGCCTTGTTGACAGTAATCATACATTGATTGACATGAAGCATCCCAATCAGTAGTGCAGCAATAATCGTCTACATCTATTACCCAAGCATAACATCCATCGTTTAACCAATATGGTATTCCTGGTCCTCCGTAACATCCTGCATCATATAAACAAGCTGTAGAATCTGAAACATTTGCTAGTGGATTGTAATTGTAAGCTGATACATCAGTACATCCTGTTATTATTTCTATACAAGAATTATCATCAAAACAAGCGTTAGGATCATAGTTCAATGCTGTTGGATCAGTACATCCAGATATATAACAACAGCTGTTATCTGATGTATTTGCTAATGGATCATAATTTAATGCTGTTGGGTCATTACAACCATAAATAAATGGAATGCAATTGCCATTGTCTACATTTGCTAGAGGGTTATAATTCCACATTGTAGAATCTGTACAACCGTATATTGGTAATATACAAGTTCCATCATCTGTATTTGCTGTTGCATCGTAATTTAATGCATTAGCATTAGTACATCCATATATGTAAGGGATACAAGTTCCATTATCAGTATTTGCCAGAGGATTGTAATTAAACATGGTTGAATCAGTACATCCGTAAATTGGAAGGATACAAGATAAGTCGTCTGTATTTGCTTGAGGATCATAATTTAATGCTATTGGGTTAGTACATCCATATACAACTACTTGACATGTACCGTTATCTGTATTAGCAAGTGGATCATAATTAAATGCTGTAGAATCTGTACAACCATAGATAAACGGAATACAAATACCTGATGGTGTATTAGCTGCTGCATCGTAATTGTACATAGTAGGATCCATACATCCAATTATTACTGGTATACATGTTGAATCATTTACATTAGCTAATGGGTCATAATTAAATGCTGTTGGATCAGTGCATCCATATATTGGATAGACACATCCATTATTAACTGTAGCTGTTGGATCGTAGTTCAATGCTGTGCTATCCGTGCAACCGATATAATAGCATGAGCCATCATCAGTATTTGCAACTGAATTATAATTGTCAGCGATTGTATCTGTACATCCGTAAATATATCCTATACATGAACCATCATCTGTATTAGCTAGTGAATCGTAATTGAAAGCTAAATCGTTTGTACAGCCATAGATAATTGGAATACAATTTCCATCATCTGTATTAGCTAATGGGTCATAGTTAAATGATGTTGAATCAGTACAACCAAATATCTTTGGAATACAAGTGTTACCACAGAATGGAATACCTACGTATTTTGTCCAGAAAGGAGATTCGAAAGATTGAAGTGCTCCCTGTCCATTATTTGCAAAAGGATTCTGTCCTTCATGTAATAATACAAACCCATCTGCATTAGTTAGCTTGAATGAATTGTGCCACGTTTGAAATTGTACTTCTTGTGGTGGTTGTTGTGGTCCACCAACTTCAAAGTATCTAACTTCTACTGGAACTCCTGGGTCTAATATAATATTCCAAGTATTTTGATAACTTCCCGGTCCTAATGTATATGTTCCAAGATCAATGCCATTTTGATATATACCAATGAATGAGTTACCCCAACCATCACCTCCAGCATCTCCTATCCATAATTCATAATTACAATCTGGAATAAGGTCCATCATTGTTGCAGATGCGTCATAATTAAATGCATTAGAATCAGTACATCCGTAAGTATGTAATGTTAAGCATGAACCATCATCAACATTTGCTGCTGGATTAAATTCTACATAGTCATCATCTGTGCATCCATCTATTACTGGAATAGTAGGACAAGGTGTTGCTGTTTGAGGTCCTGAATATAATACATTTCCAAAACCGGGATTATCCATATACCAAATAGTATCACCAGAACAATCATATATTACTGCTGCTCCATCAATAGAACCTCCTGATGTAGAACCTGCCATCCCATCACCGAAGTCGTCATTTAATATTAATTCAAATGCAGCGTTTTGATCTACACAGAATGAATAAGTGTAAGTTTGACCTATATCATTGAAATCGTATGTTCCAGTTGGATAATCAACTGTATTACCTAATCCATCAACGAATTGCCAGCTTGTTTCTCCTGGCCAATTATCTAAAGTTAAAGAAAGAGATATTTGATATTGAGTATTTGTATCACAAGTTGTTCCTGAACAAGATCCATCATCGAATGTTGCCCATGGATTATATGATATTTGAGCAGGATCAGTACATCCGCCTATACAGGGTGTTGGTGTAATTGCAATAGTATCTGATAATGTACCATCTGCAAATTCTACCCATCCATAATGTTCTACTGACCAATTAGGTGGCATCTGACCATTACCAGCATAAACTGCAAAATCAGTTGCTCCATAACCTAATCCATATTGAAAAGGTCCAACTCCATCTTCATTTGAATACCAAAATAATACTGGTTCACAACTAACATTTCCATCTAAAGTCCAAAAGAATTGAGCTAGCGTTTGTCCATTCGGTAAACATGTTTGTGATGCTGTAGACGTAAGAAAACCACTGCATGGTGGATAAGTACAAGATCCGTCATCAATGGTAGCAAGTGGGTTGAAATTTAATGCATTTGTATCTAAGCAACCTGATACAGGTGGTGCACATGGATTGATATTAACTAATGTATCTAATACTGAAAAACCTAATAGTGAAGTTGAATCAGCATAGAATATCATTCCTTGACAATCATTTTGCATTTTGAATTCTGGAAATGGTGACATTAACTGTCCTTGTTGATATGATCCCCAACCATCACCAAAATCATCATTTAATGTAATTATGTATGGTCCTGAATTGCAATTAACTATTGTATCTAAATATTCCCAAGGTTGCGTTGGTTGGTGATATAAAACTGTATCACCATTTGCATCAGATACAAAAGTAAATGCTGATTCTTGATTTCCCCAATAATCGTATTGTACTGCAAATTGAACCCAACTGTCAGTTTGAGCAAACATAACCGTTGGTAATACTAATAATAAAAATAAAAATTTTCTCATATTTCAAATCCCAAGTTAAATATCATAAATCTAAACTTCTTAGATTCCCATTTTAATTCTAATACTGTAAAAGTTCCTAATCTAAATTCTAGATAGTACTTTTCCTTTTTATTTCCGGCATCAAAACCGTTTATCCAATTTATCATAACATTTTCCCTTTATTTATGAAGAAAAGATTTTTTTCTTTCCTCCGTCGTATGTATAAGCATGTCCTTCAGTTATTAATTGCTTATTAATACAAATTTCTTTACCATCTTTGTCTTGTATATAAATTTCTCCAAGGAGTCTTCCATATTTCCCAAGACCATGAGATTTAATTCTAAAGAAACCTGGCTTTGAACTTACTTCCATTAGTAATTCTTTATTTCTAGCTTTTGCAGCTAATCCTAATTTCTTTTCTTCTAGATTTCTTGTTCGGCTTTCCCAGGTATCTATTTCTGAATACCTAACTCTTTTCTTAAGCCAAATGTCAAAACCTACATCAATGAGAGCATCAATAGTATCTCCATCAACTACTCTCTCTAACTTTCCTCTGTAAATATACTTATCCATTGCAACAAGTGCCACCAGGCATATTCGCTTTACAAGCTTTACATTTACATACTTGCCAATAAGCCCATCCAGCTGCTGAAGCTAGTAAACCTAGTCCAACCCAAATATTAGCTCCAAAAGTGCAACCTGCACCAACTGCTAATAAATAACCACCATAGCATTTAACATAACATAGTATTAAATTGTATAAGCTTCTATTTTCATTTACATGAGCAATGATTTTCTCATCCAATTCAGTTTTATCTAAAACTTTTTTGACAACTTTATTAGCTGTCTTTTTTATTTTTTTCTTTGCCATTTTTTATCCCTTGTTTTGAATATAATATAATACATCTTCTTCCCAATCATCGATTGAAAAGTCTTTATAATCTTTTTTGCCTTTTGGATCTAATCTCCAAGAATTTTTTAATGAGTCTATGTAAGCTTTTGTAGCTGCAGAACCTACTCTTGCTGCTTTAGCGCCTTTCATTGCCATTTTTAACATTTGAGAATCAGACATTTCAGTTAATTGCATTTCTTTTAATTGCTCTACAACATCTTCTTTTTTAACGTTGAACTTGTTAATTATAGCTTTCCATTCTTTTTTTAATTTACCGCTTAATCTATTTCCAAAACCCATTACATTTGCTGGTCCAATTAAAGAAGCTATTCTACCTTTTAATATATGCTTACCATATTTTCTACCATAAGGAGAAGTTTGTATCCAGTACATTAAATTGTCTGCTAGTTCTTTTGAAAATTTAATACCTTCAATAGAAGTAGTTCTTCCTTTTATTACATCGGTAAGTCCCGCTTTAACTGATATTTCATTCATAGAAGCTTTTAGCATTGGTTCAGCCATTTCTCTAATCATTTTTCTAAATTTAATTTCTGATTCATTCATTTTTTCTTCTCCTAATTTTTTGTCTTCCGTTACTTGTGATAAATCACCTTTAACATCTTTTCTTATAGCGTCTGCTAAAGTTTCTGGGAGGTATCGGACCGATTTACATTGGTCTTCAGCTCTTTGTTTAAGCTTAATAGTTGACCTAGATAAACCCTCTGCAGAAGTCAATATCTGACAATTATCAATAATAGTTTCGGCCATTTTTGTCCAAGTATCTCTAAAATTTTTATCAAAAATTGAACCTCTTTGATTTCTTAATTTACCTTCGCTTAATTTCTTGCTGTCAGACTTAACTAATTTTGCCTTTCCAGTTTTTTGAATTGCAGCATCTAATTGATCAGCAATACTTGGTGCTATCCACATACCTTTAGTTGGGTGACCAGATATAGTTACTGTATCACCTGAATCTTTTACAACCATATTGATAGTTCTATTTCCAGCTTTGAATTTTTTATATGCTGCCATTACAGCTTTTGAATCTTTTACTTTATATGTTAAAGATTTGTACATGTGACCAGATTTTACGTAATCTTCTGTATTAATTATTTTGACAGGGTATATTTCAGTACCAGGGTCTTCATACCCAGTAACTTTTTCTTTCAAACCTTTTTCTTTCTTTAGCAGTTGAGCAATCTTTAATAATTTTTCTTTGTCGCCTTTCTTTAATTTCTTTAATGCATCTGCATGAGCTAAAGCTTTTATCGTTTTTTCCCATTGTGCTGTAGATTCTTTTACAGATTCTGTGTCGAAAGCTTTTTCTCCTGGTGACATCTCATCCTCGCTACCCATAAGCTTTATTCTTTTTTCATCTAAAGATTTGAAAGCTTTTGGAAATTGCTTTTCAAATTCTCTATCTAACATAGCTCTTGCATTACCATGCTTTGCTTTATGTTTTCTGGATTGTTTTATTGATGCATCAAGATCTTTTACTTTTACTAGATCTTTCATCTTTTTTGGTTTATCTTGACCATAAGTACCAGACCAAACATAATAAGCTTCGTATAAGCCTTCATGTCCTGGAACGTGATCTGCATTTAATACGTCTTTTGGTAATTTGCTTGTCATATTAACCGACTTAGCTATTTTGTTTGCTAGTTTCTTTAGATCATATAAACCGAAAGTACTTTTTACAGGCATAGCTTTCATCAAGCTACCGTTTTTTCTAAAATAAACCTGAGACTTAACCAATTCAATTTCGTAAGGACCAAAGGTTATTTTGTATTCATTTTTTGCTTCTTCCATTGAAGGTTTCCTCTTGTATTTTTATGAATAATTATTCTTTAATAAATATCAATTTCCTAAACTAAATTGCTACTTTTTAGGCTTAGTATACTTAAACTTCTTATCCAATAATACATTAGCTTCTGTTTCAGCATCCATATGAGATTTGTATGGGCCACCAACTTTATTTTTACCATGGAACAAATTTATTTCAACTGATCCTCCAATTATTTCGATTTCTCCTTTATGATTCCTCTTCTTTCTTGGCTGCGTTATCTTTTGTCTGATATCAAAATATCCTACCTTTCTAACGTAGCTTCCTAGTTTAATCGATTTTGGTGTACTGGCCATTTTATCTCCATTTCATATTTATAGGGTTATTATATAAATATATAGTTATTCACTATTAGAGTTCTTTTTAGGTTCCTTATGTTTAGGTTGCTTCTTTTTCTTTTTTCTTTTTGGTAATTTAATTTCACCAAACTCATCTAACTCTAGATGGTTAATATTAATTTTCATTTAATCTACCTTAATCTTTAATTTTTTAATTTCTTCTAGAAAGTCTAATACTTCTAATTGTTTGCCTTTATCGTTTTTTATTTTAACTAATGGTAAAAGCTCTGGTGTCTTGTCTACCATCCACATTAGCTTTTTCAAACCTGCTCCTCCCCAAAACGTTTTGAATGAACTTTCACCCAATAGATTACTTTCGAAAGTAGCTTCATTTTCTTTATCATCTGGAAATAAAATAAAATATTGCATTATATTACTGCTCTTCCTTTTTGTTTGTTCCAATCAAAATTAGTTCTGACTTGGTTGTTCTTTGTATCTGTTGCAGTTAACATCTTAGGATCTATACCCAATTTCTCTGCAACATTTATTAATGCTCTAACATCTTTAGGAAAGCAATGCCCACCATAACCAAAATCTCCATCAGGTCCTGGAACTTCTAAATGAGAATTACCTATTCTATTATCATATTGAGCATACTCTATTACTTTATCGTAATCAATATCTAATCCATTACAAATCTGATACATTTCATTTGCAAAAGAAACTTTTGTTGCTAGAAAAGAATTTGTAAAATACTTAACCATTTCTGCAATCGTTGAGCTTGTTTTTATAATTGCTACTCTTGGAAATGCTTTTTTGAATATTCTTCTTACTTTTGTTGATGCAGGTCTTGGTCCACCAATAATGATTCTATTTTGATTTTTGAAATCTTCTATTGAATTTGCTTCTGTTAAAAATTCTGGATTAAATACAATACTTAAATTTTCATATCTATCATTCCACTTTTCAGTTGTTCCCGGTGGGATTGTAGATTTAACAATAATTATTTTATTTCCTATAGAATTTAATTCTTCTAGAACTGGTTCTATAATTCCTAAGTGACAAGAACCTTCGCTATCCATTGGTGTAGGTAAGCATAAAAATATAACCTCAGATTTTTCGAATAATTCACCTAATGATTTACATGTTGAATTTTTTGCGATATCAAATGTTTCTATATTGTAATGCTCTTTTAACCCTTCAAAGACTGCAGTCCCTACAAACCCTTGACCTATAATACCTAATGTTTTCATTTTTCTGTTTTCCAATAATCGTAAATACCTTTATTTAATTCGTAATCTCCCCAAAAGAATCTTTTTCTGTTTGGTTGCGTTTGAGCCCACTTCCACATTTTAGTTAATCCTTCTTCCAAATCTATTTCATGTTTGAAATCTAATAGTTGTTGGGATTTTTCCCATGTTGACCAAGCATGCTTAGCTTCATGTCGCGCTTCCAAGTATTTTTTTGTAAGGGGGGTGCCGGTGACTTTTAATAATATATCGCAAGCTTCATTGATAGTATATTCTTTGATACCACCAAGATTAATAATTTCTCCAATACATTCATCTCTTTGAGATGCATTCCAAAATGGAATTATAGAATCATCTACATAACTAAATGCTCTTTTTTGTTCGCCATCTCCAAATATAGTTGGCTGCATTCCATTGATTATTTGATACATCCAAATTCCTAATACATTTCTATACTTGTCCCATATGTTTTGATTCTGACCGTAGAAATTGTGAGGTCTTACAATTGTATAAGGTAAACCATGTTGTTCATAAGCTATTTTCAGATCCATCTCTACACCATACTTAGCAATACCATAAGGATCAATAGGACATTGCTGTAGATCTTCATGGAATGGTGGTTTATATTTATTACCATATACAGACATTGAACTTGCAAATACAAATCTCTTTACACTGTGTTCAATACTACAAGTAATTAAATTAGTAGAAGATATTAAATTATTCTCGTAATTAAACTTTCTAATAAATGGAGATAGACCTTCTGCTGCATAAGCTGCAAAATGATATACTATTTCAGGTTTATGTGTTTTGAATAAATCTTTAACTCTGTCTAGCTCTTTTATATCGAACTTATATAATTCAACATCCTCTGGTAAATTTTCAATATAACCGCCAGATAAATCGTCAATCCCTATTACTTTGTAATCTGTATTTTTTACAATCCAGTCTGCTAGCCTAGAACCTAAAAGTCCAGCTACTCCTGTTACTAAAATAGTTTTATTCATAGTTTATCCCTTTTACTTTGTTACCCTTTGGTGAATGGGTGTTATCCTTGTTCTTTATCATTCCAAAACCCCATTTATATTTATATAACTCGTTTGCTTCACTTTCGCTTTCTGTAAATCTTTGTCCCTCTTTACCATTTTTAGTAGCGACAGAACCAAAATGATAGAAATTTAATTTTCTAGACCTTAAGGTTTTCATACCTGCTAATTCACATTTCAAAAAGAAGTCCCAATCGCAAACGAATGGTGATGGATATAAATCGTCAAAACCTCCTACCATCATATACTTTTTCTTTGATATTAATAGTGGGAATATTCCTCCATCTCTTGTAAGATGATCTTTTCTAAATTGCGGTTCAGAAGTAATAAAATTGTCTAAATCAAAATCTTCTGGAGTGCCAAAGTCTTCTGTTTCAAAGTTAAAAATACTAGGATATTTTTCAATTTGATTAGGTGTAAGTATTATATCTTCATGATAATCGCTTTCTAGTATTGCATCCCAATCAGCACATAAAACATTGTCGTCGTTTACTATGAGAACTTTATCGGATGAAGCATTCCAAACTCCTAGATTCAAAGAATATTGCATTCCCATATTTTCAGGGCTTTCTATAAAGCTAACGTCATTTTCATATTTTTTTATTATTTCTGAAGATTCTTCTACATAACCATCTATTATGCAAATAATTTCATTTCTATATTTTTGACCCAATAAAGCAGATTCTAAACATATATCTAAACATTTTGGATTCCTATAACTTGGTATAATTAAACTAATCATTTATTTCCTCCCAATTTGTAAATGGTGAAAGCCATGCAGTTTCGCAGTGAGTACTAAAACCTGGAACTGAGCTTAATGCTGCAACTCCTTTCTCTTTTGATAATTCTGTAAAGAACCCAAAAGAATTAGTTATACTATTACTAGAATATTTTTCTAATAAAGGTTTGTCGTGTTTTAATCTAGAAACCCTAGCTGCAAATGACATAACTGTAGAATTTGTAATTTTCCAATGTACATTTTCTGTTTTCACTAATCTTGTAACTTCTCCCCTTTCTTCTATATAGGGATTACCTCCGTTTTCTTTATTTATATATTTGTCAGGGTGATCGTATAAAGTAACATAACTATCATAAGAATTTAATGCTTCAATTAATAACCCTTTAGATTCTTCTTTGTGTAAGAAGTCATCCTCTAATAAATATACAAAATCAGATTCTAAATTCTCTTTTATTGCTAAATTTAATGCATCTCTAAAAGTACCAGAACCATTTCCATTTGAAACTTCTATAAATCTTACTCCTAAATTTCTTACTAATTCTATATGCTCTATATTTAGATTGTCTCCGATTATGGTTATATTTTCTTTTCCGAATTTATTTATGCAATTTTGTAAACAAGTTTTTTTACTAGCATTTGAAATTTTATTTTTATTTATACCAGCTTGTTGATTCGATAGTCTGTAATAAACTTTAATCTGTCTTGGTTTATTTCTTTTCATAGTAACTCCAAGTCCGCAGCTACCATAAAAACCAAAATGATCATAATCTTTTATTGGAAAAGTTTCTTCGAAAGCTTCTCTCTCTGCCATTTCTTGATGATTCAAATTTTCTTTTATGCTTATATAATTCTGAGCTTCTTTACTAGAGTATGGAGAAAAGCTCCATTCATGATATAAGTGTAAAGCTTCTGGATACTTTTCATATAAAAGTTTTGCTACTGGAAAGCAAAAATCTGATTCATGGCTTGCATCTGTAAATACTATATCGAATGATTCTTCTAGTTTAGGTATTAGATCAAGTGCGTCTATGTCTCCATATTCTTTTATGATTCCGCTTTTTATATACTTAACAAAAGATGGTATTAGGTTTGGATCATTTGCATTGGAAAACTTATCGCAAGTGTGTAATGTACCAGAACCATTAGTTTCTAAAGCTTTTGCAATTACTACAGAAGAGCATCCAGCTGCATGACCTATTTCCAATACAGATTTAGGTTTTATAGTTCTAATATATAGATATATAATTTTACCTTCATTATAATCTACTGGACCTGCTCCAGCTATATGACCATTACCATTTGAAGATTTAGTAATAATTTCTTCCATGAAACCTTTATCCCAGAAATTGTCAAACTCTTTTTCTAATTCTGAATAGTCTCCAAATTGTAATTTCAATTGGTTTACAATTACTTCGTCATTTTTATATTTTTCTTTCAAATCTTTTAATAGTATCATAAGTATTTTATCCCTTTAACTGTATTAGATTTCATACCTTGTCTAACTGGTATGTATGTTATATCTACGTATCTTGGTAAAACGTCGTACATAGAACTGCTATATCCTAAATTTATTTTTGCTTTAGATCTTATATATAATTGAACTCTAATAGAAGCTTCTATGTCTTTTAGATTTAATCCAACTTTTATAAAGTCATAAGGCGTTTTATCTCCATAATAAACAAATTTATATTTTGAATGTTCTTTTAGAATGCTTTGTAAAGCCTCTTCAGATTCCCCTTTGTAAGTGTCTGATCCTATATCTGTATTACTTAGAATTAAACCGCAAAATTCTTTTTCTCCAAAGTATTTCTTTATCAATGAATCTCCTTGTTCCATTTCCTCTTCTGTCCAATAGAATTCTGGTTGGTTATCTTCCAATTCGTTTTCTGAGAATTTCCAAAACTTCAGAACTTGGTTTATCAAGGGTTCATTTATATCGTCTTCATTGTATATCCTATAATGATCATGGAATACTTCATTTTCAACCTTATCAATGAAACCATCAACATAAGGATTATTCTTGTATACCCTTTCAACATTTTTTTCAGGGTTTGGCCAGTGATTCCAAAGTTCTATATCTTTCGTATAAAACTCTTTTATTAGTTTTTCACTTGGTAAATAAACTTTACAATTAGGATATTTTTCTTTTAGCAATCTAGGCATTGCAGATAAGATTCCCCAATCTCCAAAACCATTAGACATTCTAAACAAAAGAAAATCTCCCTTTTCTAAATATTCCTTTGGTATATATCTAGGATCTTTACTTGAAAAGCCGAGGTTTGTTACCTCTCCAGCCCAGCTAAAACCTTTTTCATTTAATCTAAAAAATACTGGCATTACAATTTACTTATTATTCTTATTACATCATTTACATCTGCAACCGTCATTGCTTCGTGAAACGGTATACTTAAAGTATGTTTAGCTAATTCCTCTGACTCAGGGCATTTTATATTAGAACCGTAAACTTCATGGTTATGTAGACATGAATAATGAATACCAGTTACTAAACCTTTCTTTTTCAATTTAGCCATTGCTTTAATATTATCTTCTACTTCAATTCTGTATAAATGATTACTTGTGTTATTTAACTTAAACCAAAAATTATATATGTCTCTAAGTTCTTTAAGAGTTTTTAATTTGTTTTCATATTTTTTGAAATTTTCATTTGCAACAAAAGCTTGAACAGAATTCAAATACATTTTATATCCTGGAAAATTTATTTTTCTTTCCCAATTGTTTTTTGCAAAAGACATTCCATTTAATGTTGCTTCTCTAAACCAATCAATCTTTTCTTTATCGTTGCTTACTATCATACCACCATCTATACTTCCAACTGGTTTTGTTGGATAAAATGAAAACATCATTAAATCTTCATCATTAGCTTCTTTCTTAAATTGGTCTTTTTCTAATTTTTGAGCTGAATCTATTATTTTATAATCTTCAAAATTATGCAATACATAAGAATCGCCAACCCATTCTACGTTGTCTGTAAATTTAACTTTATTCCCAGAAGTTATAATAGCATTAGCAACAACTGGTGGAATCATAGAAGGTATTTCTATTTCTGTATTCTTATTTAATAATGCTAAGAATATTGCATTTGTTGCACTGCTAACACCGCATGCATATTTTGCACCAACAAAATCTGCTATCTTCTGTTCAAATTCATTTACTAAATTGTCGTGTAGTATATGATTAAACTTTCCAGTGTCTATAGTGTAATTTTCTATATTAAATAGATTTATCATTTAGTATCCTTTTTAATTTGTCAATATTCATACTGCTATCTGTAGCAATATCCAAATTAGTAATATCTTTTCTAGATATTTTACCAATATTCTTTTCAATCTTTTTTACATGATTGTAGATTGTATCTGATTCCTTACCAATGTTTACAATACCACTCTGATCAAGTAATTCTAAAGTTAATCTTGCTGCTTCTTTGTATTCTATTAAACTTTTCTTAACATCAACAAAAGCTTTTTTGTGAGGATAAGGATTTTCAACCATTGCTGTTCTTATTATTAACGAGTTATCATAAAGTTTTACAGAGCATTCACCACCAAGTTTTGACCAAGCATATTCATTTATTGGTAACAGAGCAGAGTCTTCGCAATAGTTTCCATCTGTTCCAGGATATACAAAATCTGTAGAAATGTATATGAATTTTACATTAGTTTCCATGCATGCTAGAACGCAATTTGCAGTACCTATTATATTAGATTTTATACTAACATCAGGTTTTTCTTTATGTAATATCATTGGCCTAGATAGTGCAGCAGTGTGAATAAAATAATCTGGTCTAGTAATTCCTAGGCTTGACTTTATACTTGAAAAGTTTGTCACATTCATCTGTGATCTGCTTAATGCTTTAATATCAAATTTAGTATTTTCTGATATTAAAGACTTTGCAAATTTACTTTCACCACCAGATATTAAGATTTTCTTCATTAGTCAAATTTCAAATTGTCGTTAAATCTTGCTTTAACTTTTTCTTTCTTTTTATCTTCTTCAGTCATTTTAGACCAGAACATCATTCCAACTGTTTTTCTATCCATGCCTTTAGTAATTTCAGGAAAACCGTGCCATGAATAATCGCTACATTTGAATACGTTTAATGTATTAAATCTGTATGGAATTCTGGTATGATTTTCTCCATCATGCAATCTTACATCAAAAGATGTGTCATGTACTTCAGACAAACAAAGTATTGCACTATATTCTCTTTTCCAATCTTGATGTAAACCGTGAACTTCTGCGTCTATATGCATTCCAAGAAAACCCCCTTCACCATTGGAATTGGGTGTTAACATCATTCCTCCTCCATAATGACCTAAGTCTGGGAATGCGTTTGTTGTTAAGCCATTGAAAGCTATGTTGGGATCAAAGTTTGTTGCAATATAATTCAAACATAATCTTGCAGCAGTTGGTAATTTTTCTCTACCAAGCTTTGAACAGTATTGTATTTGATTATCGCCTGCTCCATATTTTACCCAATCCATATTATCATTAAAACTTTCAGCTGCTGCTCTTGCTAATGCTGCTGAAGGTATAAAATTTTCTATAGATAAATGTTTTATTTTACACTTACTCATTTGTTACTCCTTTTATTTTTTTGAATTCTTCAAAGTCGTTTATGTAATCTGATGGATTGTATTCCGTATTTGCTAAAACTAACATTACTGTATCTTCTGTTAAATATACTTGCTCATCCCATATCATCTCTGGTATGTATAATCCTTGTTGAGGTGATTCTAATAGATACTTTCTTTTTCTTACACCATCGTGAACTAATACTTCTACTTTTCCATGTAAACAATATAGTACTTGTTTAGTTTCAAAATGAGAATGTTTACCTCTGTCATCTTGATTCTTTACACCATATACATAGAAAACTCTTTTGATATCAAATGGTACATCGGTACCACCTTCAATCGGTACAAGATTTCCATCTGGTTCAACCATAGTTCTTGCATTAAAGAACTTAACGTCTTCTATTGTTATTTGTTTTCTGTTTTCCATTTTTCTCCAAATTCTCCAACTAATGCTCTAAACTCATCAGCACCATTATTATATTTTTCAGTCATGAAATACATTAATATAGACCCAGGCTCCAATGCTTTATACCCGTGATATATACCAGGTGGTATTTCTAAAACTCTTGGGTTTCTGTCTGAAAGGTATTCGAATGTAGCACCTTCTTCATGAGTTGCTAATCCTATTTTGAAAGAACCTTTGATACAAACCCAATAATCAGTCTGTATATTGTGTTTGTGCCATGCAACTATATGATTCGTAGAATTAACAGTTGATATATTTATTTGCCCTGGTCCTAAATTTTCAAAGACATCCAAATATCTTTGAGCTCTATCATCTTCGTGATATGGTATGTTTTGAAATTTGTAATTCATAATACTAATATAATCATTTTTTTTGACATATCCAAATTATATTACTCTAACGTTTGGTATATGCGTTATAAATTTACCACCTCTTTCTCTAAACTCTGTTTCTTTTTCTTCAATCTCAGTTAGGAAATTCCAAGCTCCTAGGAAAACGTAATCTACATCTGATGGTATTTTACTTGATGGTTCATAAACTGGAATATGAACTCCTGGAGATAAAGTATTTTGCTTTTCTGGCGTTGTATCTGTTATATATGGAATTAGAGAAGGCGTTATTCCACAATAATTAAATACAGTTGTAGACTTAGAGGTTGCGCCATAACTAATAACTTTTTTATTATTCTTTTTACAGTTAGATAAAATTTCAATTAAATCGTTTTTAGATTGTTCTACTCTTTTAGCAAACCTTTTGAAAGTTTCTATGTTATCTAGACCTAATATTCTTTCATAAGTTAAATTGCTATAATAAGAATCTCCAATTTTATTTCCAATTCTTTTAGCATAAATTCTATTGGATCCCCCGTGAACAGAAAGATTGTCTACTAATACTATTTGCAATCCATTTCTTTTTAAGATATTATCCAATGCTGTAACTGATAATATATGTACATGCTCATCGTATATTTGATCATAAGAATTATTATTAATCATTTGAGCTAGTGAAGGGTCTTCAAATATAAATACACCATCTTCTGATAACAGGGATTCTACAGCTTTGAATGTTTCATCTAAGTCTGGTATATGAGAAATACAATTTGCTGAAAATATAACATCTTGTTTTCCAAATTCTGCATTAATAGTATTAGCTAAATCTTGAGTCCAAAATTCAGGATAGGTTGTGTATCCCATATCTTGCGTTTCTTTTGCAAAATTAGCACAAGGTTCAACACCAATTGCATTTTTAGTTGAAAAGTTTTTAATGAATACCCCATCATTACTTCCAATTTCTAAAACTTTTAATTCTTTACTAATTGTTTTTGAAAACTCCTTGAAATGTTTTTGCATAGTTTTAGACATTGACCCTCTATATACATAATGCTCATTGAACATTTTTGGAGGATCTACATATTCCATTTGTGTTACTAAACATGTTTCACAATCAAAACCCATTCTTAAATTGTAAAAGAAGTCTTCTCCTGCATAGCCATAGCCACCAGGTATAACTTCTAAGAAACTATTTGCAATAGGTTGATTACCTAAATCTAAAAATTCTTTTTTCATATCTTACTCACTTTTTCCCAATATTCGTTTAAGTTCATTTTTGTTTGTATAGAAGTGCTTTCCAAATCTGTTTTTACATATTTAGATAACGGTAATATTCTAAAATCTATACTAATTCTTGAAAATCGTGTATCGTTTGTTTTGTTTCCATGCTCTAAGTTTGGACCGTCCCACATAATAAATTCTCCAAGCTTAGCTTCCATAGGTTGATAATCACCTTTACCTTCAACAGTCTCAGCCCAGATAGTATTATTTCCAAATGCATCGGTTAATGGTAAAAAGAAATTCTTTTCATAAGTAGAATGATTATAATCTCTATCTCTATGATAAGCTGCTACAGCAAGGTTGCCAGGTTGATGGATTCTAAACGTTGGTATCTTTTGATATAATATTTCTTCATCAAATAAATTAGATACAACTTCACTTATAAATTTTTTGTAAATATTATAGTAATCTGTATTACCTATATTGTCGTAAAAGTGTTTATGATAAACTGTATCTTGGTCTATTTCTACTCTATCCAATAATTCATATTCTCTTGCTAAATTCCAATCTCTATGTACATTTTGTAAATCTTCGCATTCGAATATTTTTTGAAAACATTCTATAAAATTATATTTTTTTGTATCGTATTTTATTTTATTCATTACCATTCTCCTATATAAGGTGCTTCTTTTCCAAAGTGAGTAGATTCTTTTTGTGCTTGTCCATGAGCATTTCCCCATCTTATATAATAACACTTTGGTATTTGCAATAAGCCATAGCCCATATTATAATATACATTTGAAAAACCTATTTCATTTGAAAAGTCATAAGCATTAGTATCTTTCCAGCATAATCTACCGTGATCTTTATAATATAAATCTAGTATCTCTCTTTTGTATAATCCAATACCTCCATCTATATGATTACCATTTGAACCAAGAGTTGCAACTGCACCAACGTTTTCTTTACTGTTATAAAATTTCTTTGTTTCTTTGTACCAATCTTTTACGTTATAGATGTAATCGTCTTCAGTAAAGTGCCACCATTGATATTCCTCTCTTAGCTTTTCGTATGCATGAGAGTAAGCTCCCATTGAAATTCCTACGTTAGGTCTATTCAAAACTATAAATTTACCATTAAAAGTTTTCTGTCCATCTATACTTTTTAATAATTCTTTAACTTCATCAGTTGCATTTGCATTTTCATTGTTAACTATTATAGTATCATAAGGGCATCCACCATTTGTAGTCTTTGCAATTTCTATATTATACTTTAATAGTTTTATTGCATAACCAGTTCCATTAGATCTTCGCCTTTCACCAGACCAATAAACTATTACATTACAAGATTTATTTTTCATAAAGCTTTCTCAATATTGGTAAAGTTTCTTTATAAACATTCATGTCTGATGAATCTATTTTACCCCTTTTGAATAATCTAGGCCTTTTCTTTTGGCATTTGTTTACATTTTCATTTCCTAAGTTTTCTAAAAGTTTTAGAGAACTTAATACAAAGCCTGGAAATATAGCAGTCATTTTAGAGTATAAATCTATCATGTCATCTTCTTCAAAAACTGGGTAAGTTGTCTTTGAAATTATATTTCCATAGTCAAAGTCTTTAGACATCTTGTGAAAAGTTAACCCTTGTCTTTTTGCTTTTTCTTTTATCGTATGGTATAAAATATCTTGTCCGCCCCATAGAGGTAATAAACCTGTATGAACATTGTATGCGTTTTCTATGTTTTGCATTTTAACATTATATTGCAAAGATAATTTTATATCGTGATCTACGTATTCAGTTACTATTGGTAATTCCATATCTCCAGCTATAACTGGGTTTACAGATGGTATATGACCAACTAAATCGTAATGGTCTTTTAATACTTTACAAGTCTCACTTGTTAAATGAGCTGAACCATAGATTAGAATTTTCATTAGATAGTCTCGTAAAATTCATTTTGCTTTTCTTGTCTTCCAATTTTCTTTGGATGATATAATGCAAATTTTTCATCTGCTGGTAAATTAGCAAATTTAGTATAACCTTTCAATTGTTCATGTACAGGTTTAATCCAATATATTTCTTCTTTGTTTCTATATATTCTCATTTGCCAATCAGGGAAGTTAACCCAATTATTTTCATCTAATCTCCAGCCCCACTTTGCAATATGAGCATCAGTAATACCTTCAACAGTATTTACTCTAGGTACCCAAAAAGCTTCAGTATCCTGGTTAGCTTCTAGTATGAAAGGTAAAGCTTCAATTAAATATGGGTTTGGTATTTCATCTGCGTCTATTTGAAATATCCAATCACCAGAACAATTTTTATTTAGATGATTTTTATATTCTGCAAAGTTCTTGTTTAATGAATGCTGTATCAAGCTGTATTCAGTTGCTTGTCTATTTTCAAATCTTTCGCATACATCCCAAACTTTGTCTGTAACGTTGTCTTTGTCCATTTGAACTACTACTTGATCTTCAAGTCTTTTGTTTTCGAATATAAAAGTTAATAGCTTTTCTATTTCTTTATGCTCATTGCATACTGTAATTGCGTAGGTTATTTTCATTTTTTAAGTATCTCCGGGTTTTGTTTGATTGTCTGTTTTGTAATCAAGTCCTTCAATTTAGTAGTTGACCAGTCGTGAGATCTAGTTGTGTATATTACCTTTGGTGGAAGATCTTCTCCAGTAAAAGGTTTTCCTATGTAATCTTCTCCTAGTATTCTAATTTGAGGTTTCCAAAACTTTATTAATTCGTATAATTCCTCTTCCGTTTGGTATGTATATACCTCATCTATATATTTTATTGCCATTAGCGTTTCATATCTATCATACAAAGGTATTATCGGTTTGTATTTACTTTTCCTGTGCAATGATGGATCTCTTTGTAAAAATACAAGAAATCTGTCGCAATGTTCTTTTGCTGCTTTGAAAGTTTTTATGTAACCTGGATGTAATATATCAAAGTTACCTGCTGTGAATCCTGTTATCATAATAATAGTGTATCTTTTTTATCAAAATTATAATCAATTACAAAAGGAACTGAAAGTTTATTAGCAAAGTAAGTTCTATAAGCATCGTTATATTCACTTTTAACATCTTTTAAGTAAGCGCTATAAAAACGATTTGAAGATTGGTCCATTGCCAACTTCGGAATTTCTAAGCCTCTTGTTTCATACTTTGGTATAACTCTTATTCCAACTGTTTCAGCTAATTTGTTAAACTTTTTGGAACTGAATCTGGATAAAGATAGTGCATGTATTTTACCCTTGTAACCAGGGTTAAGTATTACTATCATCTTGTTTTCTGATTGACCTTTCTTATTCGTGTATCTACAAGATACTATCATTCCTTTCTGCAATCCAGCTTTAGATATTTGATACTTTCTACCCTGTTTAGTACGATGCTCACTCAGATAATTCATCTAAATCTACTCCGTTTAATTTTTTACTAGCTTCTAAAAATCTATCAAATCTTTCAGCTTTATCCATATCTATTTTAGAAACAAATTCACCAACTTTTTCTTTATCCTCTAATTCAGTAATTGGTGCATAACACCATTTCCAATCTTCTTTAGATTCTCCATCTGGAAATACTATACCATCTTTCAATTGAATCGTTGTTGGATACCAATATGACTCTCCATCATCAAATCTTAAATCTTTCATTAATTGAGGCATATTCTTTTCATAGTTTTCAATTTGAAAATCTGGATTCTTTTTATAATTAAGTGGAAATTCATTTGTAAAGAACCCGCTGCCAATGCAAAATTTTTGTTCACGGTCTTTATCGTCGTATTCTATTAGTACTTCTTTTCTATTCGTGATTGGGCTTGTCTGCCAATCGTCATTGTTTACTCTATGCATTTTGTTTCTCCAATTTTGGTAAATTAAATTCTACTCTCTCGGCTTTTGTTGGTATAGATCCCATCATAGCTTTGAATTTTTCTTTCATTAAATCTAATGTAAAATTCTCTTTTATATATTGAGTTTGCTTTCTAGTAGTTTCTAAATATTTTTTATAATTTTTGTAGACGTCCTTAAATACAGCCGTTGCATAATTTACATCAACGTAAAACCAACCAGATTCTTTTAATATCATTTTTTCTTGTGCAGCTGATGGGTGTACCTGTTGTACTTTACCTTTCAATAATACTCCATATTGCGATAGGAAATCTACTTGACCAGACCAACCAGGTGCTATAGTAGGTTTACCAGTAATACTAAATTCTTGTAATGGTCTTCCATATCCTTCGCCGTGAGTAAAGCTAACCATCGCTTTTACTTTAGGGTGATTATATAAACCATTCAATTCTTCTGGCTTCATATCTCCATGCAATAAATAAACGCTAACATCTAAATTCTTTACAGTTCTCATTACTGCTCTGAATTTATGTAAAATTTGTTGTTTGTCCTGTATAGAATATGTAGCACCAGAAGTTTTTATAATTAATGCTGGTTTTTTCCTTATACCATTAAATGTATCACAGAAAACTTTTATTACTCCTCCAACATCTTTTCTATCATGACCAAAATCTCCTTGCAACCAGTGACCAACGTTTAAGAAACAAAATTCTTCTTTTACTTCTTTCATAGATTCTATTACTGTTACTGGTATATCTTTGGTCTTTTTGAATATATTCATGTCTGACCCTTCAAATAGAACTTCACATGGAACTTCAAGTTTTAATTCTCCAGTCTTTGTGTTAGTCTTCTTATCATGTTTATCATATTTAGATTGTACAAATACATTTTTAGAATGTTCAGATGGAACTATGATTTTATCCATTCTGTTGCAACCTTCTAACCATGTTGGATCAACAAGTGTAGTTTCCATTCCAGCAGTTATACCTATATTATATTCACCTACTGCTTGGAATTCATTGGGAACAGTAACTTGTATCCAAACGTCGGGTTTTTGTGATAACTTCCCATCCCAAATAATTCTAGAGCTTATGTCTTCATCTTCTTCTGTCAATGCGTTCTGTGGGCATACTCCCCATCTTTGATCTAATATTCTAACATTGAATTTGTCCATAGAAATTAAACTTCTAATTAAATCTCTAGCATGATCTCCGTAACCAGATCTACTTGTTGATGGGCAACTAATAACTAAATTTTGTTTCATAATATAACTCCTGCTGGATATACTTCTTTTGGATTAACTTCAACTTTTTCTAATGTATAACTTGCTCTTGGTTGAAAATTTTCAAGACAAGCTTCTGTTGCTTTAATGAATGCATTAGCCATACCAACATGGTTAAAGCCATTTTCAATAGCCCAATTCCTTCCAGCTAATCCTCTTCTTTTTCTTTCTTCTGGTCCTAAATCATACCAAACTTTCATTTGATTTGTTATTTGACTTATGCTACTTTTAGAATCGTATATATAGGGAGTTGCTGGTGAACCTTGTAAATTTAATTGAGGCCATAAAGGTAAAGTCCATTCTCCATGTTCTGTAGATATCTCTCCTGTAGAATTACTAGGCATATCAGCTGATAAATGCTTAACGCTGAATTCTTCTCCATTTACTTTGAATCCCATTTGATCTTGTAAACCACCAATGACAGATGTTATAGTTGGAGTACCAGCCATCAGAGATTCCATATGAGATAAACCAAAACCTTCTGCTGAAGAAGGATTGCATGTAACATCTACTACATTATATAAATAGTTTAAGAATTTCTCGTCCATTTTTTGAGTACTAAACCTAACATCGTATTTAGGTGATAGTGCTCTCATAACAGCTGGTAGATCTGTACCATTAGGGTCTACTGCATCTGTATGCATTAGTAATAAGCATTTATCGGCTTGTTCCTTTGTCAATTGTTCACAGAATTTACTATAACCAAGTATTAAATCAGATGGCGATTTTCTTCTAATATTTCTTGAATTAAAAAATAATATAAAATCTTTTTCTTTACCACCTAATACTTCAGATTGAAATTTCTTAAATTCTTCTGTTGATTTATCTATAGGCTTAAAAATATTTTCATCTATACCATGTTGTACGTAGAATAAATCTTTACCTTCTACTCTTGGTTTTCTTTGGCAAACGTGCTTGTTTATATTATAAGTTTGCTTTGAAATTGCCATTAGCAAATCGCAAGATTCGTATGCATTTTCATTCCAATGAGGGAAAGGTAAATCGTCCCAAATATTAAGATAGGTGATAGGAGTAGTTTGTCTAATTTCATGTTCCATTTGATAAAGCCAGTCCCAAAATCTAGGATCAGTAAAGTGACATATAACATCTGGTTTATGATCTTTTATCACTGCTCTTAACAATTGCTGATTACCATATCCTGCACATGGTATTACTTTAACTGAAGCATCACCTACACCAGTTGATTTTTGAAATTCTTCTGAAAGGTCTACTAAGCCTTTGCCTTCATCTGGGTGATTTAGAGCTCCTCCTATTTGAACCCAATCGTATTTGTGTAATGTTCCTCTAATGATTTCCTTAGACATAGTCCCTACACCAGACTTTAACCTTAGATCATCAGATAATAATAAAATCTTTTTCTTGTAAGACTTTTTCTTTGCTTTCTTCAATGATGGAAGTTTCATATAACCTATCTCCTTTTGTTTATTTGACGTCTAAACTTCACATCAGTTATATATAACTCCAAAGCTATATTAACAAGCTTTTGGAATGTTATTTCTTCATCAATTGCAAGCTTCTTGAATTCTTTACGATTATTATCGTTAACGTTAACCGATGTTAGTTTGTTTTCTTTGTATTTCATAACCATTTCCTTCGTATATAAATATATAGATATATATCGAAAGTTAAGTAATTATCACTATTTTTTTACCTAATTTTTTTGCATGCTTTATTGTATCCATGGTTCCATTTGCATTAACACCTTCTGGGATAAAAGCAATTATATAATCTACGTATCTAGCAAGAAGTTTATTCCTATGAAAAAAGTTTTTTGGTGCATATTGTTTGTTATAATAATTTTCATTCAATGCAGAATATAAATTTTGAACTGTATGAGCTGGGTTAAATTCTTTATATGATAATTGGAAATCTAATGCGTATTTCTTTGCATACCTATCAGCACCATGAGAACAACCACCTGAAACTATTTCTACTTCTTCACCAAATCTTTTTTTCAATTCGAATATAGTGTCTTTAACTTTTCTCTTATTAGAATATTCTTTACTTCCTACTATACCTATTTTTCTTTTCATTTTATTAATATAATAAATTTTTACGACATATCCAAATTTTAATGATTTCTTTTTCCATCAAATACGCATACAAATATTAAATCTTCTGTCTCACTTTCATTCCATACTTTATGGAAATATCCATCTGGTATTAGTACGACATCGCCGGGATTAACAAAGAATCCTGCCCCCTTTCTCCATTCAGGATTAACTTCCATTTTACCATGACCAGAAGTAAACATATATACTTCTTCTTGTCCTGGATGTTTGTGACCATTTGTTTCTTGTCCTGGATGTAATATAGTTTTAGATACAACTAGATTATTTAATTTCGTATTATCTAGTAAAGTATAAGTTTCATTCTTTTTTAATATTTTACTGTCTTGTATTGATAATCTTATTTTCATAATTTAACTATTAAAGTTCCATCGTTGTATGGAGGGCATTCACCTTTTAATTTATAGTCTGATAAAACTAATTGAACTAAATCTTTCATTCTATTACTATAACCTGTTACTATTTCTATTTCATTTGCATATAAATTTTCACTAACAAATTTATCAACTTCACTAAAAACTTCTTTATGGAATACACCATGTAAATCTAATTTAGGTCTATTTTTTAGGTTTTGCTTCTTCAAGACTTTGTAACTCTTTTACTAAATTATTTAGAACTTCAATCTTTCCATCCGCTTCAGCTACAGCTGCTACTAATTTATTTGCTTCGTCTACTACATCTGGGTGTTCACCTATAGCTGCTCCATTAGATAAGTAAATGTTCAAATTCATTTGAGCTTTTGATCTTTCTGCAATTGCGATATTCATCAATGTTTCAATCATCTTAATAGTCATAATTAACTCCTTATTCTATTTTCTTTAGGGCATAAATCATAGTTTGTTTTGAATGGGCAATATTTGCAGTTGTGCCCTTTAACACCTGCTATTGCCTCGTATTTTCTATTTGTATTATAGCTTCCATCTTCATTAAAAACTGAAGTTATAAATTCATTTGCTACTTTTGCAGTTTTTGCCATAGTAGGTTTACCAGAAGCTGGAGAGAATCTTTGTATTCTGCTTTGAGGGAAATCGCAATTTTCATATACATTTCTTTTTACAATGAAAAATTCTATATCTATGTCCTCTTCTGATATATCATATTGTTTTGCAAAGTATTTTTTGTATAATCTTAATTGAAAAGAGCCTTCTTTTTTCTTTTTCTTATCCCAAGTTTTATATGAAGTTTTGATATCGTATATTTTTATCTTATCATGTTCTTTCATTACGATATCTAAGAAACCACCAATCAATATATTAGAATTTACATCAGATTCAATAAGTATTGGAATTTCTATTCCTAATAATTCTGTATTCTTTTTTGAAAAGTGTTGACCTCTTTTCTTTACAAACTCATTTAGTATATTAACACCTTGTTTGTATATATCTTCAAGATCAAATTTATTTGTGAAATGCTCACCCTTATTTCTTTTCAATGCTGATTTATATGCAATGCTCATATTCTCTTTTAGCAATTTTGGTAAATCTAAGGATTCAGCAGCTTTAGCAGTTTGATTATACATAACAGTTAAGAAATGCTGTATAGTTTCATGCATTGCTGTACCAAATGTAAAGAATATAGATTGTTGGTATTCTTTGTTTCCGTCTATATACATAGTCTTCCACTTGTGAGGGCATTGAGTATAAGTCTTGATCTGAGAATTAGAAATCATTTTCTTACCTCTACGCTTTGCCTCTCTAGACATTGCAAGTGGATCTTTTATATTTACTGTATTAAAGTTCATATTCTTTTGAAGTTACTTCTAAGTATTTATCTATGTATTCTTTTACTTTTAATAAATCTTTATACCCATTTTTTGTTCTCCATCTGCAAATATATTTTACTATATTACCTTCAAAGAAATCTAATTTTTGGTCAGCAATAAAGTCCCATACTTCTATCTCTCCCTTGTTATAGTGATCTGGGTGATGATGCTGTATTTCTTTTTGCTTAGACATTAAAGTATTTTTTTACCATCGTTGTTTGGAATAAATTCATCATTAATGTGTCCACAATCTGTGCACTAAAAAACTTGCAAAGGTATCATAGATTCTTTACCATTTGGAGATAATACAGCTGAAAGCTTTTTGAATAGAAAAACTTGAGTGAAAGTTTGACATCCGCATTCTGAGCATACTACATCTACTAGATCTTTAGGATTAATGTTTACTTGTTGTTGCTGATTCATGTTTATTTCTTTTCCCATAATTACATTCCCATCATTCCAGCCATTGGATTAGCTGTTTCTTTATTATCAGTTTTTATTTTAGATACTACGCATTCAGTAGTTAACATTGTTCCCGCTACTGATACTGCTTTTTCTAAAGCTACTCTAGTTACTTTTGCAGGATCAATAATTCAAGATTCTAGCATATCTACTACTTCTTCATTCCTTGCATCGAATCCATAAGTTTTATTTTCTTCTGCAACCTTGTTCCAAATAACATCTGAATTAAGTCCAGCATTTTCCATTATGGAATTGAATGGTGCTGAGCAAGCTTTTAGTACAATTGATATACCTTGATTTTGTGCGTCATTCTCGCCTTCTAAACTTGTAATTGAAGTTCTAGCTCTCATAAGTGCAATACCACCACCAGGAACTATTCCTTCGTCTATTGCTGCTCTTGTTGCTGCAAGTGCATCTTCAACTCTATCTTTCTTTTCCTTCATTTCCAATTCAGAGCCAGCTCCAATTTTCATTATTGCTACCCCACCAATTAGTTTACCAAGTCTTTCTTGCATACCTTCTCTTTCATAAGAAGAATTTGCAGAATCAATCATGCTTTGAATCTCTTCGCATCTTTTCTGAATAACTTCTGCTTCACCTGCTCCATCTACTATAGTTGTTTGTTTATTATCCATAGTAACCACTTTTGCAGAACCAAACCATTGAGGATCAAAGTTTTCTAATTTCATACCTTTATCAACTGATACTACTGTACCACCAGTTAAGCAAGCAATGTCTTCTAGCATATCTTTTCTTTTATCACCAAAGCCAGGAGCTTTTGCAGCTGCAATTTGTAGTGTACCTCTTGCTTTGTTTACAATTAAACCTGCTAGTGCTTCTCCATCAATATCTTCTGCAATAACAACTAGAGGTTTAGATTGAGCAATACAATATTCAAGAGTTTTAACTAAACTTTTTAGTGAAGTCAATTTTCTATCGTATAGTAAAATTAAAGGTTCTTCCATTTGAACTATCATAGATTGTTGATTAGTAATAAAGTATGGAGAACAATAACCCTTATCAAATTGTAACCCTTCAACTACTTCTAATTCATCATCAGCAGTTCTAGATTCTTCTACTGTAATTACTCCATCATTTCCAACTTTATCCATTGCAGATGAAATTAAGTTACCAATAGTTGAATCGTTATTTGCTGAAATGGTTCCAACTTGTGTTATCTCTTCATTGGAAGTAACTTCTATTGAAATATCATCAATAGCTTCTACTATACCTTTTGCTGCTAATTCCATTCCTCTTTTTAATTCTACAGGATTAGAACCATTCATAACGTTTCTGTATCCTTCTTTTAGAATTGAATGAGCTAATACAGTTGCTGTTGTTGTTCCATCACCAGCTTCATCGTTTACTTGATTTGCTACTTCCTTTACCATTTGTGCACCAGCATTCTGTACTGGGTCTTCCAGTTCTATTTCTTTTGCAACGGTAACTCCATCTTTTGTTGAGTGATATTGACCAAAGTCTTTTTCGATAACTACGTTTCTACCGCTAGGTCCTAAAGTAGTTTTTACTGCATCTGCTAATTTATCAACACCCCTGAACAGTTCAGTTCTGGCATCTGAGCCAAAGTCTAAATTTCTTGCCATTTTATTCTCCTATAATTGTTTCTAAATCTGGTTCTCTGATTATAAGATAGTCTTCACCATCTATCTCGGCTTTTCTTGCACTATGCTTTAAGAATATAACAGTGTCTCCCACTTTACATTGCATGTGCCCTCTTGACCCTGATATCAACATTTGCCCAGGACCAACTGCTACTACTTCACCAGTAATAACTGCTTCTTGTGATGTATCAGGCATAATTACTCCGCCGGATGTAACATCATCATCTGTTGTTTTTTTGATTACGACTTTGTCGCTAATTGGATATAACATATTAACCTCCATTATTATTGATTTATAACTTTTTATTTACTTATATAAATATAGAGTAGAACTATCAATTTGCAATAGTTTCATTATATTTTTCAAGTAATTCTACTATATAAGGCATTTGCTTAAACTCTTCAATAGGTACAATACATTGTTTGTAAAATAGTATATCATAATCTATTTCAAATTTATTTTTATTTTTATCTATTAAATGTAAGTCATCTTCATTTATACAAATTGCTTTATGTCTTTGTTTAACTTTAAGATCATCCTCTATTTTAGATTTAACATAAAATAAATAAGGATTATCCATATTAGTTAATTCTGTTCCTAATATATCATTAGCCCAAACTGCTGCTTTAACATGTTGAGGCATTGTCTTGGTATAAGTATTAAATGGTTTACCAAAACCTTTGGCCATACCTATCTTTTGATAGGGTTGTGCTTCTACTTCTTTACGTAAATTTAATACCCAATCTAAAGTAAGTCTATTATTAACAGCTAATTCTGCCATATCATTTAATCTTTTCTTTAAGAACTCTGGTGTTTCTTTACGTATAATATTCATACCACGTATTACTTTATAACCTGAACCTTTTACAATACCATAATATCTTTTCTTAACATCTCCGAAGTAAATTCTATCTAGATAATATTCGAATTTAAGATCAAGGAACATGAACTCTTTAACCGGGCCAGTATTATGTTTCTTGACGAAGTTTTCATATAAGGAATCGTTATATTCTTTTTGCATACCTTTCATACCATCCTCATCTTTACCATTAGACTTAATGAATACAGAATCAGTATCAGCATATAAGGGTTTATGACCTTTCTCGTTGAAATGAATCAAACCAAATTTCAAAGCTTGTCTTGCAAAGAATGTAATAGCATCTGCGCATTCGAATAAACACATTCTGAATAGTGAATATCCCATTGCACCATAGGCTGAGTTCATAATAATTTTATATGACCATTGTCTTTTGTGCATTGCTTCATAATTCTCATCTGCAATTTCACCAGCTTTTAATGCCCGGTTAATCTCTACTCTTTGAACAAAGATCTTTTTAAGTATCTGAGGTATAATTCCTACCTTGTGAGTATGACCATAAAACAAATACCTTCTACCGAATAAATCCTTAGAATATCCAGTATCTACGTAATCAATATTATCATCTTTCAATTGCTGGACTACATCTTCGATATCCATACCAGCTTTCTCACACTGTTCTTGAGAGCATATAAAGGTTTCAGGTGAAATGTTAAAAGCCATCATTGTTGTTGGATATAGAGAAGTATAATCCATAACTGTTACATTTTCATTTAACCCTGGCTCTGTTGGTTCAATAACAATTGCACCCTGGTAATCTCTTCTGCGTTTAGAATATCTAGTTGGGAATATAGTTTTATTATGAAATTCTTTGCACATGTAATTATCACATAGCATAGACTTAAAGAATACTAAATTTAATGTTTGCAAATTTGCAATTTGTTGCATAGAAATATACAGATCAAACACTTGAACTTTTTCATTTATTTCTTTAAGAATTTCAACATCTCTAACAGCGTATTTTAAGAAGCCTTCATAATCATCAATCCAGTTTTTCCAGGTAGCTTCAGTTAATTTACCAAACTCTTCATCTTTTAGAATAACCTTTGCTGCAGTTGCTAATTTCCAATTGGGTAAATTATATTTCAAATCTTGTAAAGCTTCCATCATATCTATATGGTCTAAACCTTTTATTTGAAATTTCCAATAGTCACCACGTTTTTTGATGTAATAATCTTTTACAACTGATATATCTTCAATAGGTATATTTAACCTTTTTGAACGATTCAATATATAAGGCATATCATAGCCTGAAGAATACCAACCTGAAAGTATATCTGGGTTTGAAGTTTTAACTAAATTGATAAAGCCCAATAGTACCTCTTGCTCAGTTTTACAAAAAACATAAGTAACATTGTCTTTGTCAACGAATTTTGGTTCATCAAACTTTTTAGTCTTTTCTGGATGCCATGAAAATACAAAATATTTATCGGCTTCACTAGAATAAGCAACTATCGAAGTAATTGGCATATTAGGGGTATCAGGTCTATTTTGAGATGAATCCTCTGGATCATACCAAGTTTCAATATCCAAATACATAAAGTGACGCTTTGAAGACCATTCCAAATTATTATCTAACATGAATTTGAATTCAGGTGAAAGATCAGCTTGATATGTGCGTTTAACGTTTTTCTTAACAAGTTTATTTTTATTCTTAATAGAAGTGTAATAAACTCTTAAAAGATCTTTTCCATCAACTGATTTGAATATTTCATCACCCGGAGCTTTTAACCCAGGGAATTCATCTATATCAGAAATATGTTCTGCATCGTAGTAAAAATAATCTTTGCACTTTTCTTTGAGCTTAACATTTTTACCATCTTTATCGTACCCAGAAAGGTACATATCCCAATCGCCTTTATTGAATTGGGATGTAATTTTTGAAACCTTTATATCTTTCAGCATATTTTATCTTTTTTTATTATATACTAATATAATCATTTTTTTCGACATATCCAAATTTTTGGAGAACTATTTTGTCCCAGATGAGCCAAATTTTCCTTCACCTCTAGAAGATACTTCGTTATATAGATTTTCTTCTGATACTTCTTCTACTTTTGGATCTCCTAATGGTAATAAAACAAACTGGACTATTTTATCACCAGGTTCTAATGTTATATTTTCTGTACCAACGTTAGTTAAATTTATATGTACTTCACCTTGATAACCATGGTCTACTACGCATGCACCAACATGCAAAGATTTTTTAACTGCTATACCTGACTTGTTAAATGCTATCAGTGCATAACCTTCTGGGCAATTAACCTTAATACCAGATGGTACTACGCATGAGTGACCTGGGCTTAAGCACATCGGTTGTTCAGTATTAGGTATAAAAAAATCTATACCTGCATCTGTTGAGTTAGCTCTTGTTGGAGATTTAACATCTCTAATTTTTGTAAACTTCATTTTCTTCTCCTATTTATTATTTTGTTTTAGTATTTCTTTTTCACCAGCAAAACAGTGTAATGAAATTATTTTCATATCATAAAGACCAAGCTTTACTTCTTTCCAATCTTTACTTCTTTTTTGTAATTCATCTAATACAAATCTGGCTTTTCTCATTGCCATGTATATATCATCTCTAAAGTGTCTGACGTAATCACATGAACGAATGAAGTAAAACATGTGCAGAAATTCAGCTCTTCTAATAAAATGATAACCTATTGTACATGGAACTCTTTCTTTGTGATGAGCACCAGTATCTTCTGGAAACCATATTGGTAAGAAAGCTTGACGAGTATAGGGTTCTCTTTCTAGCAAATCTATTACATCACCCATATCGCCATAATTATATCTAACACCCTTTCTATATGGAGGCCATAGTCTTTCAGGATATGTATGAGAAAACTTTTCTTCTGCTTTGAATTGCTTGTTACCTCTTTGTGCAAATGGCCACCATTCGTTACTTGGTGGAGGATTCAATGGTTTACCTCCAATTCTTTCTTCAAAATGATCATTTGCCCAAGGAAGATTGGGTTTGATTTCTTTAGCCATTTCTTCAATAGTTTGAGGCATTGCTGTAGAAAAATTATGATTGAATAATTCCCACATTGCATGATCCGTATCTACTGATTGCCATTTACCACTGAATACTTCTTTACCTAAAGAGTATAATTTTTCTTTGGTCTTTTTAATTGCGTGTGATGGATATTGTGAGAAACTCATAGTACTGCCTTCTTAAATAATGCAACTGATAACTTATCAAATTTATTTTCAAACTCTATAACGTTTCCTAAATATTTATCAATTGTTTCCATTATATGATAATACATTCTATCTTCTATTTCATAATCAGCTTCATCCCAATGATCTCCTCTGTTTCTGCCATTTGGATTATCGCCTTTCATATAAATAATTTTATTATCAACGTTTATAATACCAGTATTTATCATTTCCATTAAAAGGTTATGAGATTGTCTTTTATCCATGCGACCTTCTATAACTCCCCAAGCTAATGGAGTAATAATACTTCTATCTGTAACTATATTGTCTATATACCCATTGTTATCTAAGTCATGCAACATTAACCTGCCCATGCCAAAAGCATTTGCAGCTAATTTATCTTTGCCTAAATCTAAGATATCATACCATTTTGCAAATGGAAATTTATAAACCTTTATTCCAGACTCTTTTAGTAAGTGTGTTTTGCCCGTATTCCTAGGGCCTTCTATCATTGTAATCATATAACTAATATAATAAATTTTTTCGACTTATCGAAATTATTCGCCATATAAATTGAATTTCTTTGGTGGAGGAGGAGCTATTTCTATTTCACTAACAGCATATACTTTACCATCTAATGCTGCTAAATGAAAATCTCTTTGTCCATCTCTCTGAAAAATGTATTCTAACCCTTCTGTTAAAGATGGTAGTACCATTTTTGTATCACCATTGACAGGAGACCATTGATCTCCAGGTGGTACTCTTTGTAAAACTAATTCTTTTTCTTCTTTTATTTCAGCCATTTTGTAACCTCGTCCTTTGTTGGTAATTTTGTAAACATATCACACTTTATGCAGTGCCATTTTATTTCATTCTTGTCGTTCATCTTCATTGCTTGTTTTTCATGTTTGCAATTTTTTTGGAATTCCTTTATTTCCTCTTGAGCTGCTTTTAACTTTCGGTTCAATTCGTTTATGTTGATCATTATTATTCTCCTTGGAGTTTTTAATAACCATTTGTTGGAAGTATAGAGCAGAGATCCAGTCGTCTTTAAGTGATTTCACAAGATCCTCCTGCACAAGCTAATTCCCCAGATAAATTTGTATTATCTTCTTTTTCCATAACGTTTGAAAGGTTTACATCACTTAGTGATTGTAACATCTCATTGTATTTTTCTTTAGTAATATCTTCAAATGGTGCTTGAGTATATGTTCCACCATTATAAGGTAATACTGATAGTCCGTTATAATGTTTTCTATTTTCCCACATCCATTGACCAGCTAATTCCCAATCGTCAGGTTTCAATGATATAGTTGCTGAAACGTTATGAGTGTTTGACCCGTTTCTATGACCAGGATTTACCCATTCAGATGCTACTTTCTTTACTCTCTCTAAAATCTGAAATGGTGACTCTGTTCTTAGTATAGAACCTTCTGGTGCTTTCTGTGGCACTTGAATAACTGCTGTATCGTGTGGTCTAAAATATTCATCTTCTATTAAATCAGGATGGTTTGCTTTTAGATAAGGATAAATAGATTCATTCTTACCAACTCTTATTCTTCTAATATAATAGTCATTGTGCCATGCGTGAATACCTGAAGAAGTTCCTAATACTAAAGAAGTTGTTCCTGCTGGTTTAACTGTTGTAGTTCTTGCAGACTTATTAATACCTATTATCTTTGCAACTCTTATATTTTCTTTCTTAACTATTTTTGCAGCTTCAGTCATATTATAACCTAAAACGACTCCAGAACCTATACCAGTCATTGAAACTCCTATTAATGCATCCTTCTCTGTAGTCTCTCTCCAAATTTCTCTTAGATAATGGAATTCTGTATATCCTGCTTGTAAAGTTCCAATGAATGCTGCTGCCTTTACTCTCTTGTTAAGATCTTCTTGAGATTCAATATTTGAAACGTTTACTTCGCATAAATTACAAAACTGAAAAGGTCTTAATGCAATTTCGCAACATGGGTTAGTTCCCCAATCTTTATCATTATTGAAATAGATACCAGGTTCTCCAGCATTAGATAATTCAACTCTTTTCCAAAGATCCATGAAGAAAGATTTAGTAATTTTATGTCTCATTAAACAAGCAGAGTTATTTGCTCTACCACGTTGAGGGTTCTTCTCCCACCAATCACCCGATTTACAAGAAATCATTTGTTCATCGTCTGCGTTAAATAAAGAAATTAAAGCAGCTCTACGAATACCTCCTGCTAATACAGCATCAGCAATATGACAAATCATATCATGAGCTTCTAATGTAGTTAATCTATCACCAGTTTCTTTTGATTCTAATATACCTTGCAATTTTAATAAACATTCTTTTAGAGGCTGAGGTCCTGGAGCTTTACCACCTGAAGTAATTAACCTTGCTCCCTTAGCTCTAATGTCAGAATAATCGAATTCTATTCTAGATCCTCCTCCATTCATATAAGATTTCATCAACACCTTTACAGCATCAGCCCAACCTTCAATTGAATCTCCAATTAAAAATCTTCTCTTTCTTTTTGGATAAGGCTTATTGATAACTGGTAATTTATTTACGTGATGTCTTTGAACAGAATAACCAACTCCGGTTCCACCCAACAACAAAAACATAGTTTCACTAAAAGATTCAATGGAATCTATTGGTAAATAAGCACAATTGTAAATTCTGTTTGGAGATATCTCTATTGGTTTTCCACCAAATTGCAAAGACCTCATAGACGGCAAAATTTTCTTATCATATACTAATTTATAAGCATCTTCAATTTCATCTTTCAATGTTGGAAATTTCTTTATATGCATTTTTTTATTACGAGTAACTAATTCTTTCCACGTTTCCCTTCTGCCTAGCTCCTCGTTATACTTGGCGTACTTCATGTATACTGTGATTTCCGATAAAATCTGATTTGATACTTCCATTGTTTCTTCCTTTATTTTTGTTAGTTTTTATAGATAAAAATGACCGGCATGGTTAGTGCCAGTCTCCATAATAAATATGCATATATATTTATATAACCTCTACTTTGTATTTAATTCTTCGAACTTTTTACCTAGCATTTTTCTTAAATATTCTGAATTGTCATTGATGTCTTGTTGTGCTGCTTGGCCTTGTACAGTGCCTCCATCATAGATATCTATTTGACCATTAGAAGCATTCATCTTTGATGGTAAAGTAATACCATCTGGTCCAAATCTATTTTTTATAACATGCCATCTCCCAGTTCCAGCTGCCTTGTCTTCTATCTTTCTGGATAAAGAAACTACAAAATCTGCAGTCATTATCTTCGAATAAGATTCAGCAATTTTATCAGCTTGAATTACGTCCTCTTGTAATGCAGAACGATTAGCTTGAGAAGCTGTCCATACTGGGATTTCATATTCACCAGCTAATCCACGTAAATCTTCGTATATATTACCAAGCTCGTGTCTTACTTCTCTACCATTACCGCGTAATAAATCGGCATAATCTACGATTACTAGATCAGGTTTTTTACTTTGTATTATGCATTTCTCTATATGAGAACCAATAGATAAAACTGTTGCACCCTTTGTAGGGTAATATTTTATAATCAATTCTCCTGGTATAGTTTTTAACCTTTTCTTAACGTCATCTAAATTATACTTCAAATCTTGAGCAGCAATACCTGTGAATATAGAATCATACCTCAAACCAACATAAGCTTGATTTAATTCTAATGTATAATGTAAAACTGTTTTACCTGCTTTTACTGCGTTGGCACCAACATTTGCTAATGCCCAAGATTTTCCAATACCGGCGGGTGCTACCATTACTCCTAATTCTCCAGAGCCCAAACCTCCATCTGCTAAATCGTCAATTACTTCCCATCCTGTTGTAATTGTGTTACGAACACTTTCCTTATACCTATCATCAACATCAATATTATATTCGTGACCGATATTCCTATCTCCCCCAGCTTTCATTGCTTCATCAATCTTAACCTTAATAGCTTCAAATTCTCCACTTTCTAATAGGTTAACAGATTCAACGATAGCACCCTTTAATTTTTGATTTTTACAAAACTTTATAGATTCTTCTTTAATAAATGCTAGATCAGTAGATTCAACATTTCTCATTGCATCTTTTAATGAAGATACAACAGATGTTTCTAATACGTCATCCTTTAATTCTTTAATTTTTACTTTCATTACCTCCATTGTTGGTGGAGCCTTAAATTCTATAACATGCGATTTTATACATTTAACAATAAAAGATGTTGCTTCTGATTCAAAATATTTATAATCTAATATATCTGAAATCTGTTGCAAAAAGTTTTTATCAGTTAATAGTGCAGCTATTAATTTAACTTGAAAGTTATATCCGAAATCTGAAAGTTTGTTTATCATTCTTTAGCCTTTGTGTCTAGTGATAAGAAAACATCTCTTATCCAAAATTCTATGTTTTTTACTATAAGCATTCTATCTTCTAAAAGCATTTTCATAAAATCATATTTTACGAATGAAGGAATATCTGCTTTTAATATATTTTGCAATTTTTCTTTTGCTGAACCTGATATTTCAGTTTCATGTAATTGCATTAGTTGATAGTTTAGATAGAGCTTATCTTCGTTATCTTTAATTAAATTCAATTGTCTTGATGGAATTGAATTTGTTTTTGCATATTCTATAATATCTTCTAGAGTTAATACGTCTGGACCGAATAGAATAGGTAAATGCTTTATAAGAGACTTATGACCTAAACCTCTAATGCCAGGAACATTATCACCTTTGTCACCAAGCAAGCATTTGTATAATATATAATTTTCTGGTATTAAACCAAATTCATCTTGAACATCGTGTGCAAAATAATATTTCTTTTTTGTTGGAGACCAAACTGTAATCCTGCTATCTACTAATTGTAAGAAGTCTTTATCTGAAGACATTATAAAACAATTGCTATCTGGTAATAGTTGTTTGCACATATAAGCTATTGAATCATCGGCTTCTATTTTATCTATAGTTGCCAATGTTACTGGGCAATTAGAAAGATACCCAATTAGCCTTTGCATTTGATACTTCATTGCAAGTTTATTATCTTCAGCTGAGTGATCTTGATGGGCAGCTCTTAAAAGCTTTCGGTTTACTTTACGATTCTGTTTATAATCTGGATGTAGTTTACGTCTACGTTGTGAACCGCCAGCACCATCAAAACAAATTATTACCCTAGTGGGTTTAATATTTTTAATAGCATAGCCTATTGATAAAAGGAATCCTTTAATACCGCCTATATGAATACCATCTTCATTAGTTGAAGGGTTCATAACAAAAGCTCTGATAAATGTGTTTAAGCCATCTATTAGTAAAACCCTATCATTTAGTTTCAAAGGTTCAGAGTCCTCTTTTAGATTGCTTAGTATATCGCTATAATACTTTTTCATTTAGTTTGGTCTTTTTTATTATAATACTAATATAAGAATTTTTTTCGACTTATCCAAAGAAAAGGACAAGTATTTTGAAAAAGTTATTAACAATAGAAGATGGTGATCATTAAGCTAACATTCTAGCTACCTATTCTCAGATCACCATCAACTATTGAATTTTCCCGGTAAAAAAAAGTTTGTTAGCAATTTTTTTACAGGTGTTGAAATTCACCTAAAACCCTTGGCGTTTAGTTTATAGGCACATCATCGTTCCCAATTTCAACATCATCTATACCAATATCGTCAGTTTGATAAGACATACAAAGAGCATTACATATAGATTGATATATACGTTCTTTTCTGTCTTCATCGGATAGGATTTTATCTTCAAATTCTTTGGACATAAACTTGAGTTCCTCTCCATTCTGATCAATATAGGTATACCAGGAGCCACCTTGCTTGACTAAATTATAGTCTTTCATAACTTGTAACCATGAACCATAATCATCAATACCTCTATCAAAAAGTATTTGAAATTCTGCAGTTCTTAATGGTGGTCCCATTCTGTTCTTGACTACTTGAGCTTTAGTTTTAATACCAACTACATGCTCTTTGCCGTCAATCTTAGCTTTAATTTGCCCAGCAGCTTTTAACCTTAGTCTGCAAGAAGCATGAAAACCTAGAGCTTTACCGCCGGAAGTTGTATATGGATCACCAAATGATACTCCCAATCTAACTCTTAATTGATTAGTAAACACTAGACAGATTCTTTGTCTACCTATTAATTGTGTTACTTTTCTCATTGCTTTTGAAATGATAATAGCTTTACTTGTTGCCCAGCCATCCTTTTCAAAATCTGCTTCTTGTTCTACTTTAGTTGTTGCTGCTGCAACTGAATCTACTACGATTGTAACTAACCGATTATTATCTGATTCTCTAATCTTCATAATGATATTTTCAATAACTTCAAAAATATCTTCAATAGCTTCTAGCTGTATGTATAATAAACTTTTTATATCAATACCAATTGCACGAGCAAATTCTTCATTCATTGCATTTTCCGTATCGATATAAACTGCTAAACCGCCTTGTTTCTGAGTATTAGCTAATAAGTGAGCACCAATCAAAGATTTACCAGATGCTTCAAGCCCCGTTAATTCTGTAATCCTTCCAACTGGTATTCCTCCATTAGGTCTATTAGATATTGCTAAATCTAACAAAGACGAACCGGTGGATACCCATTCAGTTAAATCTGTTGGTGTATCCTCCGCTCCATCTAAGAAATATGCAACCTTCATTGACTTAAATTTCTTATTAAGTGAATCAGCGATAACTCCGGCTAGTTCATCCCTCTCTGCAATACTTTGTTTTTGAGCTTTACTTTTTCTAGCCATAATTATCTCCTTATTTATTTTCTCTAATATTTTTTAGAATATGAGAAATGATTTCCTGTGTTAGCCCTTCCATAAGACCTTGCTTTTCTAATTCTCTTGCTAAAGTCTTTAATGGTTTTTCGATTAACTTTTCAATTTGTTCAATTGTCATCATATCTCTATCTCCTAATTATTAAATAAATCGTCAAATGCTGAATCAATATCGTCTGCTTTCTTAACTCCTGCTGGTGCTGCAACTGGTGTTGGAGTTTCTGCTGGAGCATCTGAATTTTCAGGGTTTAACCATTCTTCCAATGCAGATTTCAAATCATCATAAGAAACTTTCTTGAAAATATTAAAGATATCTTCTTGACCGTTCATAATAGATTCAGCTACTGCTTTATCATCTGTTGCTGCTGTTTGATTAGGTTTAACCATAATTGCAGTCTTTGGAAATCTCTCTCCACCTTCTGCAGGTGTAAATGTAACCGTAATGTCTCTTCCAGCTTTTACATCTGTGATATCACCATAATCAGGATCAGCTATAAACGTTAATAGTTCTTGGTAAACAGTTTTACCGAATCCCCAAAGTTTAACACCTTCAGATTCTTGACCTCTAACCAATACTGGAACATAAGTTCTCATCTTTGGTGTAAGACCTTTAGCTAATTGCCAATCATCTCTATTACCAGTTTGTTTAAGTTTATCAGCAAACTCAACCACTGGATCTGCATCACCAAAAGTTGTTGGTGAGAGATAATTTCTTTTACCTAAACCATAATGAAAGAATAACTCTTGAAATGGGTTATCTTTATCATACTGATAAGGTACTATTCTTACTTGGTTCTTGCCTGGTTCAGGCTTCCATAAATTTGACGTTCTAGTTGTCGTCGTTTGTAATCCTTGTAATTTCTTACGGATTGCTTCTAAATCAATTGCCATAATTAATTCTCCTTTTTTAATTGTTATTTTTAATTTCTTGCACTTCTTTACGTAGGTCTTGTGCTTGACCTTTTAATGTTTGCATTGCTTTTCTAATTCTTGTACCAGCAGCTTTATTACCATTGTTGAATTTTTCAACGTCTGATGTTACAGTTGTTAGAGTTTCTTGCAGATTTTCAATTGAAATCATATTATTCCTCTTTTTTTTAATTGTTAATACTAATATAATAAAAAATTATGACAAAACCAAATTTTTATCATAATATCTTTGAACAGCTTTTTCTTTCATCTTTGCTTCCACTACGCAATCTATAGAAAGACCGTGTGTATCAATTTCATTGTAAATGTAATTTGAATGAGCGGTTTCACGTTTATCTTCAGCTCCTTCCATAAGTGCCATTGATTCAGAGTAGTGTGTACATTGACGTATACCATCTGGCCAAGTTTTAGAAGCTAAGTGTAATGCTTCTGATTCAGATAGACCACCAGTGCAAAATCTGTGATGGTGATAATCGAATACTATTGGAATACCAATTACTTTGTGTATACCTTCGTATAAATCGGATACCGAATACATAGAAGCTTTGTCGTCATTTTCGATAGTAAGACGAGCTTGTGCCGATGGTATAATACGTTTGAAGTTTTTGCAAAACCTTGCCATAGTGCCAACTTTGTCGTCATAGGTACCACCTATATGTATATTGATTTTACAGAATGGCGTTTTTGGCATACCCATAAGGTCCATAACAATAGCTGTTTTGTCTAGTATATCGATAGCCCGAATAACAATATCTTCGTTGGGTGATGCAAGTACAGTATATTGACCTGGGTGTGCTGAAAGACGAATACCATTGTCCCTGGCAAGTTTACCAGCAATTTCAAGGTGGCGTTTTATTTCAGGGAAATCTGGGCAATCTTCTAGATTGTAATGAGAGTGCCATGTAAATATATCTGATGACATACGATATACTTTGATGCCATTGTCAATATTCCATTGTATAATTTTTATAAGGTCTTTGACGTTTAGCAGATTTAATTCTGAAGCATATTCAATACCTTTTGCTTCGAATGTTTTTTGACGCATGTGACGATTAGTAAAGATACGGTCCTTACGTAATTCCATATTGATACATGCATAGCCTAGTTGTAGATTGTTTTTCATATTACTAATATAATAAATTTATTTGACATATCCAAATTATTTCCAAAAAAGTTGTACACAAATTATACCTATCGATAATATTAATGAGGTTAACGTTTTGAAATTAATACCCTCTCCCATAAAATACCAAGTTAATAGTGCATAAGATGATATACCCAATGCAAAACCCAAAAATCTTCCTGGCCATAATAGACCGTCAAAGTGTTCATAAGCAAATTTAGTTGCTAATATAAATGCATAGGATATAGTAGTACCACCTACTAATGATAAGATTAAAGGATTTTTAGCAAACCAACTCCATAAGAATTGACCGTTTGTTTGAAACCAAATTAGTGTTTGTCCAACAAGGAACAAGGTGACTGTTAAGAATAATTTAGACATATTTCAGTTTTTAGTGTTTAATTGTTATTTATATAAATATAAGAAAAATTTTCGACTTATCCAAATAAAAAGAGGAAAACCTTTAGTATAAATATCAAATTTCTTTGATTTTAATTATTAAATTGCTATCACCTTTAATAATTCTATGTATTTTACCTTTTGGAATATTTATAATAGTTCCTTTTTGCAAACCAAAGGGTAATTCATCGTCGAATTGAAATTGCCAACCTTTACTTTCTATAACTTCTACTAATCTAGTTCTTTCGTCAGTATGCCAAATCAAATCTTCTTCCAAAACATCTTTTTCAAATGTTCTTATTTTATAACCTGTATTTTTTTCGTCTGTATATGGATTCATTTACCAGAATTTATTCATATTTGAACCTAAACCTAATTGCTTTGCATATCTTGGTAGGTTGCAAGACCAATACCCAGCTTTAGTTCTATCTTTCTTTGTATCACAATTGTGTCTATCTGCAAATGCTTTACTAGCTTTTGGATCTTTTATCTTAACTGCTAGTTTTCCACCTCCACCTTTAGCTCCAAAAGCTATTTTACGAATATTACCAGATTTAGGATCTTTAATGTAAACATAATATTTTGCAGACCCACCTCTTTTAGGTTTATTTAGATCAACCTTTCTTCCTTGGTATTCTGCTTCTGTCAACATAGGGAAATCTAATGGTACTTCTACGTTTTCATATGTACCCATCAACCCCATATCAGTTTCTAGTATATATTTAGAATAAGAATCAAACTCAGCACCCTTGCTATGTAATTTTCTTGCTTCATTAATTAAATCAAAATGCGCTTTAGAACCATATCTAAAAACTGATTCATTCAAAGAGATTTGATTTCTAATATGATATTTCAAATTTTCTGAAATGTTGTTTTCGTGTAATAAATTTTTTAATTTGATCATAGTTCTCACCTTTTTATCTTAATATATATTATATCTTCAACTTCTGTTTCTATTCTTTTTAACCCTTCCTCATTAGTTAAAAGCATTGTATTTCTATAATTTTCCCAGTCTAATTGGTATGATGTATCTAATACTCCATTATTCAAAACTTGTATAAGAGCATTTAGAGCATTAATTGTATATAAAGAATTAGTAGCTTTTTTTCTATGTAATAATATAGTGTTATCTAATTCTGAATAGTTTTCATCTATAGAAATATTATAAGTGCACATTAGTTCATTTGAATTATCTACGTTTCTTAAAAGAAAAATCTTATTATATAGTATATCGTATTTATCTATAATTAAATCTAGAGTTTTTCTTTTCTCTCTCTTATTTGTAAATGTGCATAATAAATTAGTTTTCATAATTACCTTTCGATTATCTTTATACCGCCTTGAGATATTACACCAAACTTAAATTTATTACCAACGTATACTCTACCCGGTCTGAAAACAATAAATGCATCTGCTGGCCCACTTGCTATTGCATTATCTACTGATTTTTGTACATCAGCATCTAATGCAGAAGGCTGTCTTACATATTTTAACCTTCTAAGTTCTGTTATTACATTTGATAATACTGAATCTTTAGTAGTGCCTTTTATAAGTTCAACTTTTAATGAGTTACCAGATACATTAGAAGGTATAGGCTTTATTGAAAAAGATTGAGGTCTAGTATTAGGACCTCTTAAATCTATTCTATTATATCCTTCTTCGGCAGATTTAGTTTTACTCTTTGCTAATTTATAAAATTCATTGTAGGTTCTCATATCTTTACCGTTAAATTCGCCTTTTAACGTCATACCTTTTCTACCTATCATATAATCTATTTTAGAAACAAAATCTGCATCAAAATAGTCTTTCAAAGATACTGCTTTATTTAATTTTTCTAGTAATTTTAATGTGTCTAATATATCTTGCCAAAAAATTGTAGAACCTAAAGCTCCTTCAGTACCTAATCTTATTACAGCCTTATTTTGACCAGCTCCAATGTAAGTCTTTACTTCATACTTCTTATCAGCTTTTAGATCAAATGAAACTCCTCCACCTTGTATCTCTGAATTCTTAGTCATAACTGCTAACCAAAGTTCACCTTTACCAATTCCCTTTGCATCTAAATTAAATATTTCTTTTTGTACTCCACCACCTATAGTTCTTGGAGGAGTTGAAGATGAATATAATATCTGTGCAAATTCCTCTGCTTTCTTTTTATCCAATTTCTCTAAATAATTTTTCATCTGTCTTGCAGGATCACCACCTGGCAAGTTTTTTAAGAATTTATTAAAAGCAGGATTCTTTTTAGCAGCTTTGATAGCTTTTGTTACTTCTGAGTTTTTTATTGCAGCTTCATTAAGAGGTGCAATTTGATGGATAAATTGATCTATAAATTCTCTATCGTATTTATGAGCAACTAATACTTCTTCTAGCATCTCTATATGATTTCGGTTATTAGGGTCTGGCATTCCATCGTTTACTCGCCAAGCCCATTCACTTACTAAAGAATTTATGTTCATATAATTACTCCATTATCTTTGATTATAAATATCATCTTATCTAGTTAAAAGTTTCATATCATTATAGTTATTGCCTATATGCATTTTAACAGGAAAACCTGTTAGTTTTTGTATTTCATCTTTTAGGTAAAGTTCAGAATCTTCTATATCAAATAGAAAAGCATCGTATGTATATAAAATTAATTTTGAAGATTTATCTTTTAATAAAGATTGAATATCTATCATCACTTTTATATTCCTTTCGGTTTCATATGCTTGGATTAAATAGTTAAATAATTTTTGAGGATTCATCTCTACTAAATTATTTTTATATAACCTTCTATTAAATACTGGAGTTTGAATATAACCCTTGTTAATATAAATATCCCAAAGATTAGAAATGTAAGCTTTTACTTTATCAAAATATTCTATACCTTTTAACTCTTTTGGTACACCTCCATATAATACTTGGAAAGACATAGCTTTTGATTGTTTATATTCTTCCTTAGTTACAGTTTGTACTCCATAAAATTGTTTTGCAAAATATTCATGAACTGAAGTTTCAGGTAAATTGTATTTTATTAAACTTGCAATAAGTCTAATGTGATATGCATCAAAGTCCATTTCTAATAAATTACCATTAGAGAATCTGCTTGTAAACCTTTCTCTTGAACCATCTGCTTTATTTAATGCAGCATAATTTATACCTCTATTAGAATTGGAAGGTCTACCAGTTGTAGTAAATAAGTTATACTTGGAATATTCCATTCCATTTTCTGTATAAAGACCATTTTGTTGTATAGATTCAAATAAAGGTAAAATCAGATTTTCGTAAGTTTTTGCTACTTGTGAATCATAATCGGATATATCGAAAGTTTCTAAGAAAGCTCTTAAGCTATCGTAATATTCCAAATGTTTTACTTGTGGAATGATTTCAAATATATCGGGTCTATTCCAGTATAATCTATTAAAAAACTTATAAGCTTCAGGTTTCAATAAATCTAAATCTATTGCTTTACCATTACTTATATACGTTTGAACCCGCAGCTTTCTCTCTGCTTCTGATATAACCTTTTTAATATTCATATTTACAATATAATAAATTTTTTTGACTTATCGAAAGAATTGATCAAATATTTCTATAGTATCTTTTAATTGTGGCATTTCCTTTGAAGCTTTATTAGTTAAATAAGCATTTACATTTAGAGCATTTACAGTATTTTTCATACCAGCAAGTTGTGGTAATTTATTATTATTTAAGTACCATTTCATAGATACAGCTTTATAAATACCTTCTGGTAGTTTAGAAGCTTCATTGTTATAAAAGTCTTCTGATACTTCTGTAGCGGTTTTAGCATCATATCTTGCAACAAAAGATCTTTTCATAAACCCTTTTTCATATTCCTTTTCCGTTGGAGAAGGTATTATAGCAGGAATACCTAAAGATTTTACAACACTTTCCGATTCACCAGTAATTAGACCGTATTCTGAAATAGTATCGTATGCTCTTTGTTCTCTCTCAAGGTTTTCTTTTATCATCTCTACTAATGTTTTATCAGTGCTCATATTTTTCTCCTATGATTGTTCATCATCTACTTCTCCTCCTGCTAGTTTTTCTTTGTCTTCTTGTGGAATCATTCTCATCATTGTTTCTACATTAGTTTCCCAGCCTGCATCGCTTATAGAATGTTGAACTTTTGTTATTTGAAATAAAACTTCGTTCTTATATCTGTCCGGTAATATTCCTCCCTCAGATACAGTTAAAAATCTACAACTATTACCTTGATAAATTCCACTAATACCATCTAACTTGAATTTTAATTCTAATGGTAACAATCTTGGCATTGGAGTAGGTTTTGGTGCTTGTTCTGGTGACCCATAAACTACTGCACTTACTAATTGTTTTTGAATTTGTCTTGCACTTAAAGAATTAGCTAGTGGTGTTTGATCTTCCTTAAAAAGTTTATTATAAGTATAACCCCAGTCTCTATATATACTTGCCTTCTTTGTCTCAAATTCTATTTGTTTTTGGGCAATAGATTTTTGATGATGAGCTACTCCATCTTTATAAAATAAGTCTACTACTTTTGAACCATATATATTAAAATCTGCAGTATCTTTTGTTTGAGTATTTTTTGTTTGAGATTTATTTGCAATGAAAGCCATAGATTGCACAGATTTTGGTAATTTAGAATTCAAGCTAACTGATCTTAGTATATTCCCAAAACCTCTTCCCTTGAAAGGATAGTGCCTAGAAGGTCTGAAAACTGTTATATTATCTGGTGCTTCTTCATTATAATCTATAGTTTTTTGTGGTCCCGGTTCTATTACGTCATGTTTACCAGCTTCTATAGGATTTATTTCCAAAGTTTCAGCTGGCTTTGATAAAGGAGTGCAATTTTTATCTATAACTTGTAAGACATGGGAATCTCCTTCATTTGCTTGTAAAGAGAAATCCCAAGGTTTACCGCATGCATCATTTATATCACTTAGCAAAGTAGTAACGAAACTTTCAAATGTTCTTTGAGCAGTTAATGTCTTCATAACATGATCTATGTTAACTAAAATGTCTCTTATGTTACCGGATGAAGCATTTCCAAAAGTACTATACCCAGTTAATGGTGGGCAAAATCTATCCCCGATTTTTTTATTTAGATTTGTTACTCCTTCTTCAATAATTGCACCGGCTTCTTCTGGTAACATGTTTTTCATCGCTAATACTGCATCTTTGGATTGCTTGTCTAATAATACACAAACTCCATAATCCATTGATTGAATAAGCGGATGATTTACGCATTGGTTTGGGTAATATAATTCTAATGACTCGTCTGATCCATCGGCTCCAACGTGAGTTGAATTTAATGAAATAATAGGATCACCAGCTTTATTTTTAGGTGCAGTTTGTTGTAATAGATAATCTTCTATCCATCTCCAAGTAACATAATTTGCTTTTTCGTATTCATTACCAGAAGATTGTCTTTTCCACCCTCTTAATGCTAATAATGCTCCAGTATCTAATTTGCTTGTTCCTTCTTGCCACCAGTATTTTACTGGAATACCGTTTCTTGAATAAGTTTTTGTTGGATCTTGATGCCAGCCATAAGTAGTTCTAGTTTTCCAAAGAGTTTTACCTTTTATTTCAAAATAAACCATATTGTCAATCATGGTTTTGAAAATCAATGTAGGATCATCGGCAAAGTATATATATTTACTATCACCTGTTCCTTTTATGGTATAAGCTTTTCCATCACCCTTTGTTTTAGCTTCTTTATCTGCTTCTACTTCTACACCCAAATCTTTCTGTTGTTGTTCCCAAACTTTTATCTTTGCATTGTCTTCCTCGTCCATCCATTCCATTTTGTCCTCGTGGTCAGAATAAGCATCCATTTTTGCACTGGACTCTTCCTTATAATAAGCATATATTTTACCAACAAACATATATTTAGTTGAGCCACCCATTGCATCAAGTGAATGGAAATCGGCTTTGGTTCCTGGGCCTCCCCAAACTCCTTTATCAGAATCAACCCAAGGACCAGTTTGTATTCCGGTTTGAGAAAAGATTGGTGTTCCCCATCCAGACCAAAAACCCGCTTGTAAAGGATATTGTGCTGATGTATCGCCATATCCTTGGGGATCGGAAAGTTTTGCATATTTTTCTCTTTGGGCAGAAGATTTTTCCCATGCTTCAATTAGCTCATCATATCTTTCTTCTCGTTTTTTAATTCTTGCCTTAGCAGCATTAATTTTTCCTTGTAAACCTTTTGATGCTTCAGCAACTGCTGCGCTTGTTTCTACTTCTGTTCTTTCTATAGTTTTTCCATCATTCATTAAAAGCTTTACCATAGATCTGCATAAAAATTCAGCATCTGATATACTTGTTCTTGTAGATATTGGTACTGATACATATGAACCGTCTATTTTTATAGATTTAGATTTCGTTATATATTTACCTTTTGATAATCTAAAGCCTGTATTTTTTGTTGCTCCTAATAAATGTGTTTCTAAACCTATACCCATTACCAAAGAGTTTGGAGAAATCATTGACATATTAATAGAATAACTTCCATCGCTATCTAATGACCAATTAAATTTAGTTATTACTCCTAACATTGCATCATATTGACCAGGTAACAAATCTAATATTTCTGTATCAGATTGATAAGAAACTGCAGATTCCATTAGGCTTCCTTCCATTGGTAAACCTAATTTTTTCTTTATAATTCTTTCTTCTAATTGTTTAGAACCTCCTGGCCCTCTAAAACCTTTATAAAGGTCTTCTCCTATTGGTGTCGTTCCAGACCATCCCCATTCTAAAAAACAAGTGATACCTGGCATTAAATAACATTGTTC
>Ga0098037_1000031_pt1 | contig 157167 bp, 129 predicted proteins | sample 5_EtaG_FD_75050 | JGI IMG/M metagenome (GOLD analysis project Ga0098037, IMG submission 75050) | Marine viral communities from the Subarctic Pacific Ocean - 5_ETSP_OMZ_AT15132 metaG | ecosystem: Environmental > Aquatic > Marine > Oceanic | place: Pacific Ocean | collected 2015-01-08 | reverse complement strand
CTCGAGCGAGGGGCTTACGAGGCGCAGACGAGGAAGGGCGACGACGCGATGCCGTAGTATCGTGGAGGAGCCATGACAAAGTATACGCCCGTAACCCCCTCGCTCCCAGAGGGTTCGGGCGACATGACATCATCTTCTGTGTTGTTCCTCCTATGAGTAGCTACGGCTACGCAAGCGTCGGAACGCCGTAAATCTGATGTCATGGCGCTCCGAACGAGGAGTCCTCAACTTCTTCAACAGCCTTCTAGTTACTCGCGGCCAAGCGCTGTGTCCTCGAAGTCCCAAAGCTTCAGGATGCATGACAGAACAGAACGAACCCGCCATCCGGCACTGGCCCGGAAATGACCGTCCGCGAGAGCGGCTCTATCAGCACGGCGTCCGCGCCCTGTCCGACGCCGAACTGTTGGCGCTTGTCCTCGGGAGTGGCATCCGCAGCCGGTCCGGCGCCACCACGGCCGTAGGCCTCGGCCGTATGTTATTGCAGCGACATCGAACGCTGCGTTCCCTCTCGTCCCGGGAGGCCCGCGAATTCGAAGGTGTCGGCGGTGTGGGGCCGGCGAGGGCGGCCCGGCTGGCCGCGACGTTCGAGCTCGGACGCAGGGTTGGGTTGGCTCCGCGCGCGCCGGCAATCGCCCTTCGCCGGCCCCAGGATGTATTTGCCGAATTCGGTCCCATGCTACGCGACCTGCATCGGGAAATATTCGTGGTGGTCCTCCTGAATACGGCCCATCGGTGCCTTGGACACTTCACGGCGAGCGAAGGAGGCTTGGCAGCGAGTGTGGTGGAGCCGCGGCTGGTGTTCCGGAGGGCCATCCTGGACCACGCCGCCGCCGTTATCTGCTTGCACAATCACCCGTCCGGAAACCCCGAGCCCAGCCGCGAAGACTGCTCCATTACCCGGCAGTTGGCCGATGCCGGGCGCGTGGTGGGCATTCCGCTCAGGGACCACATCATCGTGGCGGCCGACACGTACACGTCCCTGGCCGAACGGGGACTGGTGAGCCCATGATCTGAGCCCATGCCGTGAGTCCGTCGCGCAGGGATTCAGCACCTCTTCAACGGGGCTGGATTGGTTGCCAGCGACAGGATGGGTACCTTTCAGTTTCCACTGAAATGCATTCCCTGCGCCATTCCATGAGCGATCTGTTCGAGAAAATCGTATCCCTGTCGAAGCGTCGCGGCTTCGTTTTCCAGTCATCGGAAATTTACGGGGGGCTGGCCGCTACGTACGACTACGGGCCGCTCGGCGTTGAGCTGAAGCGGAACATCACGCAGCGTTGGTGGGATGCCATGGTATACCGCCATGACAATGTTTCGGGCCTGGACGCCGCCATCCTCATGCATCCGACCGTCTGGAAGGCGTCCGGTCACGTGGACGCGTTCAACGATCCCATGATCGACGACAAGACGTCGAAGATGCGGTATCGCGCGGACCAGTTGATTGAGGGCCACATTGAGCGGCTCCGGAAGAAAGGGAAGGATGGCGACGCCGATCGGGTCTACGGTCAGCTCGTGGAGGCATTGAACGCCGACGACATGTCAAAGGCGTTGTACGACATCATCATCGGGGAGGAGATCAAGTCTCCGGATTCGGGCGTGGCCGACTGGACCGATGTGCGCCAGTTCAACCTCATGTTTGCCACACACCTGGGACCCATCCAGGAAGCCGACAACAAGATTTACCTTCGTCCGGAGACGGCCCAGGGCATATTCGTCAACTTCCACAACGTCCGGGAGACGGGGCGCCACCAGGTGCCCTTCGGTATTGCCCAGATCGGCAAGGCCTTCCGGAATGAGATCGTGGCGCGGCAATTCATTTTCCGGATGCGTGAGTTCGAGCAGATGGAAATGCAGTACTTCGTCAAGCCCGGGTCTCAGATGGAAGCATTTGAAGAGTGGCGTGAGAAGCGCATGCAGTGGCACCTGGACAACGGCATCCGCGCTGAACGGCTGCGCTGGCACGAGCATGAGAAGTTGGCGCACTATGCTGACGGGGCCTACGACATCCAGTACGAATTCCCGATCGGGTGGCAGGAGGTGGAAGGCATCCATAGCCGGACCGACTTCGACCTGGGGGCACATCAGGAGTTCTCAGGGAAGAAGCTGGAGTACTTCGACCCGCAGACCCAGGAGCGGTATCTCCCGTACGTGGTCGAAACATCTGCCGGTTTGGACCGCACGTTCCTGATGGCCTTGTGTGACGCCTTCCACGAGGAGGAGGTGGATGGTGATACGCGCTCCCTTCTGAAATTCCATCCGAAGCTGGCACCCATCAAGGTCGGTATTTTCCCGCTCGTCAAGAAGCATGGAATGCCCGAAATGGCCCACGCCATTGAGGCAGATCTACAGGAGCATTTCGCGACATTCTACGACGAAAAGGGGGCCATTGGCCGCCGTTATCGCCGTATGGATGAGGTCGGAACGCCTTTCTGCATGACGGTCGATGGCGACTCCCTCGAGGACAATGCGGTTACCGTCCGCGAGCGCGACAGCATGCAGCAGGAGCGCATTTCGACCGATCGGTTGGCCGGATACGTATTGGACAAGATGCGCGCCTGGAAGCCCTGACCTCAGAACGTTTCCTTGAGCCATGCCCGGATGGCATCGCGCGTGTCGCGGAACGCCTGCAACCGGGCCGTTTCCGTAGATGTGATGTCGCTCGGGTCCGGGAATGAACGGTGGATTGTCTTTCGCAGTCCAGGCACGTAGGGACACGTTTCCCGCGCGCTGTCGCAGACGGTGACGACAACGTCGAACGTACGACCGGGAAAGGCGTCCAGGGTCTTCGAGCGCAAATCTGATGTATCCACGCCGAGTTCACCCAGCACGGTGATCACTTCCGGTTTCACGCGCGTCTGCTCCGTGCCGGCACTGAATACGTCGTAGGCATGCCCCTTGTCGTACCGCAGAAGCGCTTCGGCCAACTGGGATCTGGCGGAATTGTGCGTGCAAAGGAAGATGACGGACTGCTTCATGGCACCGTGAACGCGGGTCTTCGCACAAATATCCCCGATAACCGTTTCATAACATGGAACGTCCGCGCGACCACGGAATTGGAACTGTCCTGCCACGGATTACTGCCGTCATGACACGTCTCCCTGTTCTGGATCCTGCAACCGGGTATATCGATGAGCGCGTCGATCCCTCCCTGGACCTCGTTGCCGAAATAGACCGGCTCAAGCGCCAGAAGAACGCTGTCCTTCTGGCCCACTACTATCAGGAGCCGGCCATCCAGGATCTGGCGGACTTCATCGGCGATTCGTTGGGGCTGGCCCGACAGGCGGCCGCCACCGATGCCGACGTCATTGTCTTCGCCGGTGTGCACTTCATGGCGGAGACCGCAAAGATCCTGAATCCGCACAAGAAGGTACTGCTTCCGGATCTGAACGCAGGGTGCTCCCTCGCGGACTCCTGTCCCGCCGATGCATTCGCCGCATTCAAGGCCCGGCACCCGGGACATACGGTCATCTCGTATATCAACTGCACGGCTGCCACGAAGGCCCAGTCCGACATCATCTGTACGTCGTCCAATGCGGAGCATATTGTACGGTCATTACCGGAAGACGAGCCCATCATCTTTGCGCCCGACCGGAATCTCGGTGCGTGGTTGAACCGGCAGACGGGGCGCGACATGGTTCTGTGGGACGGGGTGTGTATTGTCCACCAGACGTTCTCCGAGCAGAAACTGGTTCGACTCAAAATGCGATTCGCAGGAGCGCCCGTGCTGGCGCATCCGGAGTGTGACGAGCCGGTCCTGAGGCAGGCGGACTTCGTGGGTTCGACCAGTCAGATTCGCGCATTTGCGCGTGAGTCCTCGCAGGAGACATTCATTGTGGCGACGGAGGAGGGCATCCTGCATCAGATGCAAAAGGATTCACCCCACAAGACGTTCATTCCAGCACCACCGGAAAGCGGGTGCAACTGCAATCAGTGTCCGCACATGCGCCTGAATACCATCGAGAAGCTCTATCTGTGCCTGAAGCATGAAGCACCGGAGATCACGATGGATGAATCCACGCGGATCGCCGCCCTGCGCCCGATCGAGCGAATGCTCGAAATGAGCGTCGCCATCGGCTAAAAAGGCTATTGAAGAACCTGAGCACACCATGGTGCGGCGGCGAAATGCCATCTGCAGCGTTGTCCCTCCTTCGAATAGCGCGGCTATGCGGCGTCGGGACGCCTTGCATCCGACATTCCGGAGCTCGCACCCTGGCACACTCTGATTCTTCAACAGCCTTCTAGAAGTCGTATCGGAGCCCGAGCAGGGGTTCGAAGCGACGCTGAACCAGGAAGCGTGATCGCCCTTCCGTGGTCTCGAAGGCCTCGATGTACGTGTACCGGGCCTCGGCGCGGACCACCAACAATGACGTAACCCGATACGCCATATCGAATTGCAGGGTGTTCTGGTTGCCCTGCGTGTCGAACAGGGAAATGAAGCCGTCCAATCCTGCCCGGTCCTGGCCGACCCCGAGACGGAATTTGTCCGTGTTCAGGTACAGGCGCAGATGGTACTCGCTCAATGACTGGACCCCATGGTGACGCAGGAATTGGTACCACAGCTCAAATCGCTCGAATACGTGCAGCCTCAGTTCCGTCCATACGGTATTGTCGCGGAAGACCCGCTCCAGCGGCAGGCCTGCAAGCAGCGTGCCCTTGGCCGGGTCGTTGGCCAGTACGTCGGCACGCAGGCTCTGAACGGTGTACAGACTTCCGAAATACCCCGGCAGAAAGCCGGAGCCGTTGTAGTGCAACGCAAGGCGCACATGCAGCCGGGCCAGGTCAATGAAATTGTTGTTCACCAGGTCGGCTCCAACCAGAAGGCCGCGTCCGTAGTCCTGCATCTGTGCAAAACTGGCAAACGGTTGGAAGGCGAAGGCGCCGGCCTGGAAGGCCGTAAACCGCGCGTCGGCTCCCCAGGCGTGCACGCGGGCCCCGGCAATCGTCAACGCAGAGCGGTCTTCAACGCCGGAAACGCCGATTTCGAAGGTCCGGAGGCTGCCTCGGCTTGCGGCAAAGGGGCGCAATCCTATACGTCCTGCCGACAATCGGGCTTCGGTTATGTCCTCCGTAATGGCTTCCAGGGTTATCCAGGAAGCACCGGCCGTTGCCTCCACGCCATTCGAGCGTTCATCCCATGATGCTTTGGAGGAAAAAAAGTTGACCAGGTGGCCCGTACCGATGCGCGCCCGGTCCAGCGGCCCCAATCGCACATACGTGCGCGAGTTCCGGGGGGTGTAGCGCAGATGGTCCACAATGCGAAGCGCGTCGCGCCAATCGTTGAAGTCATCGCGATACGATCCATACAGGCCCGCACGGGCAGCAGCATCCAATCGAACGCTGTACCAGGCACGTCGTGCATCGAACCGGAACCGCGCCATGGATCGCCACTGGGGGCCTATGAGCGAGAAGCCGCCGTAGGCCTCGACGTGCGTTTCCGATTCCCACCATGCGAGGCCGTTCACTTCGGAGGGATCATCGACCGAGCCGAAATGGGACGATTGGGCGTTGGCCGTTCCGGTCATGCACGTCGCCACGCACAACATTCCGACTGCGAACAGCGGGAATAGCAGCCTGGCAACGGGCAATTGGGTGGTCATGTTGATGGATGCGTGAAAAAAGGCAGCAGCGGGCACCGGCGTGGTTGCATGGGGTAAGATAGCGTATGTCGTTAATCGGTCTCCCTCTCTTTCCGCTTGACCTCGTTCTTTTCCCGGACGAGGCGCTGCCGTTGCACATCTTCGAGCAGAAGTATCGCGACCTCGTTGCCTTTTGTGAGGCCGAGAACGCGCCACTGGGCGTTATCCGGTACTCGGGCGGCCGACTCGAAGACGTCGGATGTACGGCGCGTATCAGTGACGTCATCGAGACGCACGAAGATGGAAGCCGGGATATCCTGGTGATGGGCGAAGAACGATTCCGGATTCGGGAAATAGACCGCGCACATACATATCAGACCGCCGATATCGAGCTGCTGGACGACGTCACCGGTGTAGCCGTGCCCGACGACCGTGAGCGTCTGATTGCGCAGCACATCAAACTGCTGGAATTGGCAGGCCGTACACCATCGCCCAGTTCCTACGAGGAGCGCGCGCGGTTATCCTATTTCATCGGGCGCAATGCCGGGCTGTCCGTGGACCAGCGACAGCAGCTTCTGGAGATGCGTGACGAAGCCCAGCGCATCCATTTCCTGGTATCGCATCTGGAGGATTTCCTGCCGGCCGTGGAAGCTGCTGAGTTGCTCCGGAAAAAGATTACATCGAATGGTCATTTTCCGGATTTTCCGCCACCGACTGCGGGATGATATCCGGTACGGGTTGTACTCTGGCACAGGTTTTGATGGGGTGAATGTACACGTCTGTTGCCACTCCGTATGACCCACTTTCAATGACGCAGGTGAATGAATCCGGTGAATGAATCCTCTGCCGTGCGCACAGGTCTGCCCCTGCGTACGATTCTGCTCCGAATGCTGCTACCCGGTGCTGTCCTTGTATTGGTGGCCGTATTCATGTCATCCATCTGGGTACGCAACCGCATCGAAAACGAAGCATGGACATCGCTCCAGACGACGGTCAGGGCAGTGTTCGACAGCCACGCCGCGGTTCGTGGAAACGGAAACGGATTGTCCATTCTGGCCCGAAACAGTGGACTGGAACGCATTTGGGTCGTCGATGCGACGGGTCGCATATTGGACGCCTCGCGTCCGAATGAGACCGGTCGGCCCCTCGATGATGTCTGGTGGGATGCCGTGCGCGACATGGAAGGATCCCTGCTCCTGGAACGACTACCGTACGGACGCTCGGAGGTCGTCATGGTGGCCGTCCGGGATGCTTCGCTCGGTCGGCTTGTGGTGGCCGTGGGACCGGTGCCCGATACAGGCACGAAGGTCCTCTTTGCCGTCCTGTCCATTCTCGGACTGAGTCTCACATTGTGGTTGGTTCTGGCTGTCTCGGTGTGGTTCGTCGTCGGACGACGTCTCCAATTTCCCTTGTCGGAACTCGACCGTCGATTGCTTTCGATCATTCGCGGCGATGCCCTGACCGACGCTGCACTGGACCAGACCCTCGCCGTTACCGAACCGCTGCTTGGTGGGCATGCCTCGTGTACGGTCGACGTGGCCCGCCGGGCGCTCTCCGACCAACGTCGGGGCGTGGAACTCGAGGCCCGGTTCGATGCACTATTCGGTGCCCTGCCTGCGCTTTCAATCATCGTCCGTCGCGACGGAACGGTACTGGCTGCCAACAGGCGTGTCAGTCTGCGGTCGGAGAAGGTGGCCACGCTGCAGGACATGGTTGACTTGTTTCCGGTTGGGCGGATCAGGGTATGGCTGGACCGGTTGGGTGACGAAGGCGCCGGCATGGAGGACATCCTGTTGGCAGATGGATCCACATTGAGCCTTCAACCTATCCGTTGGGAGGATCGTCCGGCGGTCATGGTCACACTCGTTGAGGGCTGGTCGGACCAGGACATCCAACCGGAAACAGAGGAGGTACCCTACCGGATGGTCCTTGAAGCGTCGGGCATGCATGCCGTTGTGTTCGATGAAGAAGGCGGCGTACTGTATGCGACTCCAGGTCTGGCATCGGGTGATCTGAGGCAATTCCGGGCCGAGTGCCTGGCCACCGCCGAGGATCGCGATGCCTTTGACGCCTGGATGCACGAGCGCCCCGACCTGCGGTCACAGGTTCTGTCGCTGAAGATCGACGGCCGCGCGACCGGACCACTCGAGTGGCATGCCACGGAGATTGCGTCGGACGGTCACGAAGCCGGACTACTGTGGGCCCATCCGGCCGCACCGGTGGCCGGGGAACCAGAAACGCCCTGATGGATTGATTTTCCCCATGTCTGTAGCTACCTCTCAAGAACTCCGGGAAGCGCTCGCTCGCGCTCGCGCCTTGCTGACGCGGATTCACCACGATGTGAACAACCCGCTGTCGGTACTGTCCGGAAACGCCCAACTTCTCCAGGAGCTGGCGCGTGCCCTGCAGGTCGAGTCCGAATTCACGGACCCATTGACAGATATGGAACAGGCTGTTGACGGCCTGTCTGAGTCCATAGATCGCCTCATGGTGGTCCGCAAGCTCCTATCCGAGCTTGAAGACCGGCTGGGTGACTGATTTTTGACCCCAAAACAGGCAACAGCCTATAGGTGTGCAGCGTTACGGCGTCCACGTGAATTGAGAAATCCCATCATGCGCCCTGACGGCCCGTTTGTTCGTCTGTTATTGCTCGTCATGTCTGTGCTCGTGAGTGCCGCTCCGGCCCTCGCACAGCAGGTGACGACCGACATCCTCGAGGATGACGGCAGGACAGTCGTTCTGGAATTCAGGGTGGAATGGCCGCAGACCCTGTCAGCAGCCGTGGACAGCGCAGGCATCACCGAATGGCGACTGGCTGAGTTGGAAGTGTTCTCCGGCGGGCTTCTATCGGCATCGACCACATTGGATTTGCCCGTCCTGGAGGCTCCGTCCGTACGCGTCGTGTCGCGGGAATTCGATGAACTGCGGGTTCTGGAGCCGGATGATTCCGCCCGTCCCGATGAGACCCCTGTGGCCGGACTGGCCGGACTCGGGTACTACCGTACGCAGCCCGTCGTGGACGTCGTAGCGGCCATTGTGCGCTTGGACCGGGTGTCCGGAATGCTGGAGCGCGTTCGCCGGGTACGGCTGGAGGTAGTGCTTCCCGATGCAGCAGGAAAAGGATTCGTCGCTGCGCGGTCGGCGTCGGCAGCCATCGTGGACAGCCGCCTCTCCGATGGACGTCTGTTCCGGCTACCGGTCACGACCGACGGCATCATGAAAGTGGACCGTGCCGTACTGACGGGACTCGGGTTGAACCCCGATACCATTGATCCTGCCCAGGTCCGGATCCTCGGAAACGGTGGTCGCCCATTGCCGGCGCTCAACAGCGCGCCGCGGCCCATCGATGTGATGGACCAGGCGGCCGTGCGTGTGGGTGCGGGCGACGGTCGGTTCGATGCATCGGACATGGTGCTCTTCAGCGTCGACGGCCCGCGCGGTTGGATATGGGGAGAGCAGGGATTCGAGCACTACGTGCATCCTTTTTCGAATGAAAACGCGTATTTCCTGAAAATAGCCGACGGACCGGGGACGTTGCTCGAAACCGTTCCGTTTCCCGATGCGGCCGGTGCGGCGGTGCACGAAGCGGTTTCGGGGCGGTATGTCCTGGACGTGGAGGAGCAGAATTGGTCGCGAGAGCATGGATCGGGCCAGGAATGGATGTCGAACACACTGCGGAGCGGTACCTCCCGGCAGTTCCTGACGAATCACGTGCTGCCAGGCCTCATGGCGGGTTCTGTGGACTTCCGTGCCCGCGTGGCCATTGCATCGAATCCGCGCGCTACCATCGCTTTTGAGTCCGACGGGGTTACGTTGGTGCAACGCACAGCCGAGCGGTCCATCACATCCGGGTCTGAAAACCCGTCCGCAGCCCCCATGGAAGTGGTGTTCTCACGGCAGATGGCGGCCGCCGAGCCCCTGAATCTGACCATGCGCCTGTTGCAGCAGACCAATGAACCGGAAGCGGCGCTGGATTGGGTCCGCATCACGTATGACCGCGAGTTGCGCGCAGAGGGCGGACAATTGAGGTTCCACACGCCACCCGGCGCCGTGGGTGCCCAGGAATTCGTTCTGGGTGGATTCGCCGCCGAGCCCATTGTGCTGGACATCACCGATGGTGTGGCAACGCGTGCCTTGCAGCCGGTTCAGGCCGGGGCGACGTGGCGCGTGCAATTGACGGCAGCCGACATTGCCGATGGCCCGCGGGAATTGATTGCGTTCCAGCCGTCCGCAGCTCAGGTGGCGTCGAGCACGTCGTTTGCCGAAGTCCCGAACCAGAATCTCCGGGGTACCACCGGCTTGCCCGATTTCATCATTGTCGCTCCGGTGGAATTCCTGGAGCCGGCCAATCGACTGGCAGACCGACGCCGGTCAGAAGGCCTGGACGTGAAGGTGGCCACGGTGACCGGGATTTACAACGAGTTTTCAGGTGGCGTGCCTGACATGCGCGCCACGCGCGACTATTTCAAATTCGTGTACGACCGAGCCCCAGGCGACGCCGAACGTCTTCGGTACGTGCTGCTGTTCGGGGATGGACACTTTGACTTCCGGAGCCTGTCCGGATTCCAGGGGGCGCTCCTGAACCACGTATTCCCGTACGAAACGGAAGAGACGCTCAATACCGACGCCTCGTTTACATCGGACGACTATTTCGGTCTGCTGGACGACAATGAGGGCATTTGGGCCTACTCCAGCTTCTCGTCCACGAGTTTCGAACGGGTCGATATCGGTGTCGGACGACTTCCCGTTCAGACGGTGTCCGAGGCCAACCTGATGGTCGATAAAATCGAATCGTACGAGAGCAGCGCGACGCGGGGGCCCTGGCGAGCCACGTACACGGTTGTGGCCGATGACGGTCCCACTGGTTTGTCCGGGCAGCAGAACGATGCCGACCTGCACATGGCCAATGTGGACCAGGTCGCCGAGCTCATCCGTGGCGGCCTGTACCCGGACGTGAACATCGACAAGATCTATGCGGAGAGCTTCGAACGTGTCTTCCTGAATGGATTCCGTATTCCCGATGCCCGCCGTGCCATTGTGGCGGCATTGAATGACGGATCGCTGGTTTTCAATTATTCGGGGCACGGTGGCCCGGACGGTCTGGCCCAGGAGCAGATTTTCACGACGCAGGACGCCCAGGCGCTTTCAAACGGAGATCGGTTGTCCGTATTCGTGACGGCGACCTGCTCGTTTGGCTGGTGGGACCTGGAAGACTTCCAGAGTGGCGCGGAGGAATTGTTGCTGAACCCGAATGGCGGCGCCGTGGCCCTCATGACCACCGTGCGCCTGGTGTACACATCGGGTTCGAATACATCCCTGAATGCAGGCCTGAACCGCGCGCTCAATATCGAAATGTTCACGCGTGACGCAGATGGATTGCCAAGGCGCCTGGGCGATGTCATGCGACACACGAAGAACACGAACGTTGGCCTGCAGGGAAACAGCCGGAAGTTCAACCTGCTGGGTGATCCCACGCTGCGACTTGGCATTCCGGCCGACCAGGCACAGGTCACGTCGCTCAACGGTGTGGACCTCGGATCCACCCAGGGGCAAATGAAAGCATTGGACAAGGTCCGGATTGCCGGAGACATCAGGGATAATGCAGGCGGCGTCCGGATTGGGTTCAATGGACCGGTCAGCTTGACGGTGTTCGATGCCGTACGGAACGTGCCCATTCTGCAGCAACGGATCATGCCCACCCCGTATTACATTGCCCGCGAAGACCTGATATGGCGGGGCACCGTGCAAGCGGTTGCTGGGCAGTGGGAAGCAGAATTCGTGGTTCCGAAGGATATAAGCTACTCGAATGAGCCGGGACGCATATCTGTATATGCGTATGACGACAGCGGCCATGCCCTCGGATACAGCGAGTCGTTCCTGGTGGGAGGGACGTCCGATTCGCCACCTGACGATTCGAACGGTCCTGAAATCCGGCTGTACATGAACGACTCGACCTTCGTGGACGGCTCCACTGTTCCTGCCGACCCGACCGTGCTGGTCCGTTTGTATGACGAGAGCGGAATAAACACCGTTGGAGCTGGTGTCGGGCACGAAACGTTACTTGTGGTAGATGCAGACGAGTCCGGGGCCATCGATATTTCAGATGCCTTTGAAGCGGATGAGAACTCTTTCCAACGAGGAGAAATTCGATGGCCCCTGACGGACCTTGAGCCGGGAAACCACACGGTCCGGGTACGAGCATGGGACGTCATCAACAATTCGAATACGGAAGAAATCTCATTTGTTATCGCTACTGATGAGGTATTGGACGTACGTAATGTGTATAACTATCCGAATCCCATGAATCGGGAAACCCGATTCGTGTTCGAACATAATCAACCGTCTGGCACGCCGGCGCGGGTTGACATCCGTATCTATACCCTTAACGGGCAACCGATACGGACCATCCCGTCGGAAGAAGCGTTGCCGGAAGGGGTCCTTGGAAGTGGTCCCGTCCAAGTCCTGTGGGACGGACGGGATGACGATCTGGACCGACCCGCCACGGGGGTGTATCTGTACCGGGTGCGTGTGGAAACGCAGCGCCCCGGCGGTGAACGCCACGTGAGCGAACACATTGAAAAGCTAGCCATCATCCGATAATACCCTATCGATTCAGCGTTACGATTCGTCTTTACACGTAATACACGCCTAACCGAACACCATTCCATGACGGACATGAACACGGGTTTTATCCGGAAAAGCGGCCTTGTAGTGGCCCTCCTGATCGCATTGTTTCTTCCGCGGCTCGCTGCCGCCCAGGCCGGTACATCGGCCGTAGTCTTCCTCAAAATCGAGCCTGACAGCCGCGCAGCCGGTATGGGTAACGCCGGCGTGGCCCTTGCAGACAATGCAAGCGCCATCTTTTGGAACCCGGCTGGTCTGGCGTTCCAGAGTGGTACCGAGGCATCCATCACGCACTCGAACTGGCTGCCGGAGTTCAATGCCGGCCTGTTTTACGAGTACCTCGTGGCCAAGCACCGCGTCCCGGGTTGGGGCACGTTCGGTGCGCACCTGACGTACCTGTTCCTTGGTGAGCATGACGGCCGCGATGCACAGAACAACCCTACGGGTACGTTCCGGTCCTACGACCTGGCTACCGGCCTGTCGTACGGTGTGAAGGTGAATGAGCGTTTCGGTGTCGGTACGAGTCTTCGCTTCATATACTCCAACTTGGCTCCAGGCCAGACGGTCGGTTCCCAGGAGACCAAAGCCGGTATTTCCACGGCGTTTGACGTAGCGGGTCTGTACCGTTCGCGTCCGTTTTCCATGGGCAGCACCATGAAGGGTACCCTGTCGCTCGGCTTCAACCTGGCGAACATGGGACCGAAAATCCAATACTCGGACAATGCCCAGGCGGACCCGATTCCGACGAACCTGCGCCTTGGATATGCCTTCAAGATGGATTTCGACGAGTTCAACTCGCTCACCATCGTGACGGACTTCAACAAGGACATGATCTCGTACTCGGGTGAAGGCGATGAGCGCGAAGCCGACCCGTTCTACAAGGCCATCTTCTCGTCCTGGTCGGGCGTCCGCGTCCAGAGCAATCCGCTGTCAGAACAGGAAGCGGAGTTCGAAACGCTCTCGGTTCTTGACCAGATGACGATTGGTACGGGACTGGAGTACTGGTACAACAACCAGTTTGCACTCCGCTCCGGGTACTTCTACGAGAATCCGGACAATGGCAACCGGAAGTTCCTCACGTTGGGTGCCGGCGTCCGTGTGAACATCATTGGTGTCGACTTCTCGTACATTTATGCGCTCGAAGAAGACTCGCCACTGGCGAACACCATGCGGTTCTCGCTCCTGGTGAACTTCGCACAGTAACGCGATCCTCAATCCGGTCGGAACATGTCGGCACTCGGTGGCCCCTGGAAACGCGTAAGCAGGGCCGGACTCTTGTATTGTTGGCTCGCCTTGGCGTGGGCGGCCGGCGTACATGCGCAATCGGGCCTGACCCGTTCCCCGGCCGCGCCTTTCTACGATGTAGTGGCCCTCCGTGTCGAATTCCAGCCCGATACCACACGGTTTACGACTGGAGACGGTACGTTTGACGGCAATCTGTTCGGCGATGCGGGTCCACCCACGGTGGACCCGCTGCCGCACAACGCCGACTACTTCGAAGCCCATTTACGCTTCCTTGAGACCTACGTGGAGCGTGTTTCGGACGGGCGGACCCGCGTGCAGACCCATTTACTGCCCGAAGTCCTGCGCTTGGACCGCCGGATGGGTGATTACAGCCCGACGGGTTTTGACAGCAACAGCGACGAGGAGCGTGTAAAGCTGGCGCAATTACCGGTCGATGCGTGGACGTTGGCTGCCGAATCGGGCGTCTCGCTTCCGGCAGGACTGAATCCGGAAACGACTGCATTCGTGCTGTTCCATGCGGGTGTGGGCCGTGACATTGAGCTGGTCGGTACATCACTGGACAAGACCCCCCAGGATTTGCCGTCGATCTATTTCGATGCGGCTGCGCTCGCCAAATTCGGTCTCTCGCTGCCTGAACTGGATGGGTTTCTGGTCACGAACAGCCTCATCATGCCCCGAACGGAGAGCCGGACGGGTTACGACTTCCTCGCCGACGAGCCGTTCCTTGTGGAATTGTCCATCAACGGGCTGTTGGCGGCCAGCTTCTTCAACTTCCTGGGCGTTCCCGACCTGTTCAACACGGAAACAGGCGCCAGTGCCATCGGGCCGTTCGGCGTCATGGATGGACTGGGTATCTTCGCCCTGAACGGCCTTTTCCCGCCCGAGCCATCGGCCTTCACCAAGCATTTCCTTGGTTGGTCCGACGTCATTCCTGCTTCGGAATCCCGGGTAGCGGTGCGGCACAGCGGTGACCCGAACCGCAACGATGTCCTGCGTGTGCCGATCTCGGATGCGGAATACCACCTGGTTGAGAACCGTCATCGGGATCCGGAAGGGGATGGCGTGCGCATGACCGTGTGGTCGCACGAGGGTGTCACGGAAGTGGTGTTTCCGAACGGCGACAACACATTCAACGATGTGACGGTCTCCGGTTTTCCGGGTGGCGTAGTGCTCGACGTGGACAATTATGATTTCGCGCTGCCTGGCGGCGTCGATGAGAACAACAACCCGCTCATAGGGGGCATGCTCATCTGGCACATCGACGAAAACAGACTGGCGGCAACGATTTCAACGAACGCCGTGAATGCCGATCCGGAATCCCGCGCGGTGGACCTGGAGGAGGCCGACGGCGCCCAGGATATCGGGTTTTCATCGGGTGGAGGCCTTTTTGGTCCGGATTTTGGTCTCGGATCACCATTCGATTTCTTTTTTGAAGGCAATCCCGTAACGGTCCGTACGTCTTCGGGGCAGGACGTGCGCCTGTACGAGAATCGATTCGGGACGGACACCTTTCCGAATGCCCGGTCGAATGGAAATGGTGCCGCCGTATGGCAACTGGATGACTTCTCGGCCGCTGCGCCGGAAATGCAGGTCACATTGTCGAGGGTTATCGGTACGGAGGCCGTGCCTCGACCGGACGCATCGCGCGCGTTCGACGTACCCGCCGGGGCGCGCGTAGCCGGTGCTTTCCGCCTCGATGGTCCGGGTCAGGAATCGCCGTGGGTCCTGCATGTCGTTGATGGGGCCGGAGCGGGAACGGTGCTCGTGGAAAGCGATGGTGCCAATACGAGCGCCAATACGAGTGCAGATCCTGTAGCCGCCGGCCTGGCCGCACCCGTATTGGGTCCGGACCGGATCGGTGTATGGACGGGTGCTGGCATCCAGGAATACAATGCCGACGGGTTGATGGCGTCGTTTCCAGGCGTACCCATGTCGGTGACGTTGCCGGTCATACGCATCGGGCTGGACTACGTGGTGGCGGGTACCGTCGCCGGACAGTCCGGTACCACGATCCTGCGAACCGGTCCCGGTGGTCTTTCTACGTCCGACGCGGAAGGCCGGGTACATGCCATGGCGGTCGTTCCCGGTGCATCCCCGCGGCTGGTCACCGTGTTGGACGGCGCTGTGCGTGTGGATGGTTCGGAGTATTGGATCCTTTCTCCGTCTCTGTCTCCGGGCGCAGATGTGTCCTTCCTGGTCACCGAGGACAGTGACGGGCTGTCGGCCGTGCTGGCCGACCGCTCCAACGGTTCTGTGCGGTATCTGGACGCGGCTGGCCATGTCCTGGATCTGTCCACAGAATGCGCGGTCGAAGATGTTTCCCTGATGGATTGGAACGGCGATGGATCGCCGGACATCGTGACCGTTTGCAGCCGCAGTGTGACCGTTTTCAACATTTCGGGCGCCGTCATGGACGGATTCCCTGTGCATCTACCCGCCGAATACGAAGGTGGCCTCGTGGTTTTCCGGGACGGCGACCAGGCTGGATTCCTGCTGCGGACCGCCGATGGCAGCATTCGGGGATGGGTCGCCGGGCCGGCACCGTTGCCCATGTCCGGTTTTCCATTGTCCTCTGGCTTCCCGGCCGATGCATCGCCCTTCCTGGATGGCTCCACGCTGAACGTGGTTTCTGGACAAGGTGCCATCGTTGCATGGGACGTTCCTGCGCTGGACGGGCGCACGCTCACCGGGACGCATGGCAACAGCACCGGCGCCATCGTCCGTACCGGAAACACGTCTTTCATTGACGTGGCCGCTGGTGTTGGGCCGGTCCCGGGCGCGGCTGGCCCTCGACTCATTGATCCGGACCAGACCTACAACTGGCCCAATCCCGTGCGGGCGGACGGGACGCATCTGCGCGTCGGTGTCACCGAAACGTCGCAGGTCACGTTTTCCATTGCCGACCTGTCGGGTCGCATGGTCCAGGTGTTCACCATCGACAACGTAACGGCAGGGATTCCGTCCGAAATCAAGTGGACGCCGCAAGAGGGTAGTGGTATTTACCTCGTGCGCGTCGAGGCCGTGTCCGCGACCGGCCAATCGGAAACGCACCTTTTCAAACTTGCCATCATCCGTTGACATGACCGACTGCTGCTCCATACAGTCCTGGATGATGCGTTCCCTCCGGGGAATCGTGGTCCTGGCGGCGTTCGCCGGTCTATTGCCCGTGGCAGGCCCTGCTGTCGCGCAGGTGTCACCGGCATTCTACGACTACACGCGACCCGATCTGGACTGGAAAACGATCGAAACGGATCACTTCCTGGTTCATTTCCACTCGAATGAAGAAGGCGCCGGTTCCCGCACGGCGCGCGTCGTGGCCCGGGTGGCCGAGGATGCGTACGGCCCGCTGACCGATCTGTACGATTACCGTCCGGATACCAAGGTGTCCATTGTCCTGAAGGACTACGAGGACTATTCGAACGGTGCGGCCTATTTCTTCGACAATATGATCGAGATCTGGGCACCGGCGCTGAACACGCCGTTCCGTGGTGACCACAACTGGCTGCGCAATGTGATTTCCCATGAGTTCCTGCACATGATCCAGGTGCAGAAGACCATGAAAACCACGCGCCGCCTGCCGTTTTTCTATCTGCAGGTCCTTGACTACGAGGAGGTCCGTCGGCCGGACGTGCTGTATGGATTCCCCAATGTGTTGGCCACGTATCCGGTGCCGATCCTGAACAACCCGGCGTGGTTCGCAGAGGGCTCGGCGCAGTATCAGCGGGAATCCTGGTCAAATGACCGGTGGGACAGTCATCGTGACATGCTCCTGCGGACGCAGGTTGCCGCCGGGAAGGAGTTGACGCTCACGGAGATGGGCGGGTTCTACTCCCACACCTCGCTCATGCGGGAATCGGTCTACAACCATGGCTTTGCGTTCACGCAGTACCTGACGGGTCGTTTCGGGGAGGATGCTGTTCGCACGCTGAGCAAGGCGCTGTCGAAGACGACCACATTCACGTTCGAGAAAGCGGCGAAGGATGCATTCGGCGTGGACGGACAGACGCTGTACGATGAATGGATGGCATCCATTCGCCCACATTACATGGAGGCCGTGGCAGGCCGGGATCTGGAGCCCGGACACGTTCTTGAGCCGGACGGATTCAACAATTTCCATCCGGTCTTCTCGCCGGACGGAAAGCGCGTGGCCTATCTGTCGAACAGGGGCGAGGATTTCAGCCGGACGGCGCTCTACATCCGGGATCTGGCGACCGGCGACCTGGCGGAATACCATCCCGATGGTCTGGAATCCACCCATGACACGGCATACACGTGTCGCTACGGTCACAAGATCGTGGCACGGGCCAGTGGGCCCATTGCATGGCTGCCTGACGGATCGGGTATCGTGTACTCCAGGGCCCGGGACACGTCGAAAGGGTATCTCTACTCCGATCTCTATCGCTATTCATTCGAAACAGAGAAGTCCGAACCCATCACGCGCGACGTGCGGGCAGACTCCCCGGCTTTCAGTCCTGATGGCTCCTCGATCGCGTTCGTAACGCACTACGACGGAACCACCAACATTCACGCCTGGGATGTGGCAACCGGTACGGAACGCGCCCTGACTTCGTACGACGACGGCTCCCAGGTAACCGATCCGGCATGGCACCCGTCCGGGGAGTGGATCTATTTCGGATACGGTCGCACGCATGGTCGGGACATCCACAGGGTTTCGGTGACGGACGGGCGGGTGGAAGTCGTGCGCTCCGGACCGGAAGACGAGCGCTCGCCGGCGTTCGATGGCGAAGGCCGTCTGTTGTACGCCTCGGACCGATCGGGGATATTCAACCTGTATAGAGAGTCGGGGGATGCGGACGTTGCCGTGACGAATGCCTTCGGCGGCGTGTTCATGCCGGACGTTGCCCCCGATGGCCGCGTGGTTGCGGCGATTTACGAAGCGTCCGGCTACAAGATTTCGGTCCTTGATGCTCCCGCGTCCACACGTGTTTCGGAATACCGGGCTCCGGAGGAATTTGCCAAGGCAGACGTCAGTGATCTGGAGCCGCTCATCGATGACAGTGCCATCCGTGGCTTCGACCAGGACCCCGGTACGTACAGCGACTACAAACCGGTCTTTACATCGTTCAGCTTCCTTCCGGTTTTGCGGCTCGATCAGTACACGACCAGAAAACGTACACGCACCGATGTCATCCTGAAGGACCGGACACGCCTCGAAACCCTGGCGCGTAATACGAAGGTGGGGGTGTACACGGGTACGCGCGAAGTTCTGGGGGGTATTTCTTTCTTTGGTGGAATTCTCGTGTCGCCCACATCCGGGCCGGCATCGTCATTCACCGATTTCTGGGCGCCGTCCAACCTGCTGAAGCTGGAGCGGGACATTTTCATGCAGTTCGACTTCGGAAAGGGACTGCCATTCATTCCGTACCGGTGGTCGCCGCAGCTGTCGGTGGAGCTGTTCAACGTACGCAGGAACGTCGAAAACGGCCTGTCCATAGAGGAATTCCCGTGTACAGCCTGTTTTCCGGAGTCCTCGCTTGCCAACCTGTCCTACAACCTCTGGGAAGTGTCTTTCCTGGCGCGTAGCAAGGTCAACCGTGCGCTGCTGCTGGAGACCGGATACCGGTACTCGCCTTACCGCGTAACGACCGAGCGCTTCTTCTCCAAGGAGCTGCTGCAATCCATTCCGGAAAGCTCATCGCGCTATTTCATTGGCAAGTCCATCCATCTGACCAGCTATTTCGAGGCCTTCAAGGCATACCGGGACATGGATGTGGTACCCCACGGACTCCGGGCCGACGTAACCGTTCAGCGCGAATCGGGAAGCCTGCTGGAGCGATTCGATCTGGAGGACGGCATCCTGACGCCTGTCTATACCGATGACATCGTATACCGGCTGACCGTAGAGGCCAAGGGAGGCATCCGCCTGCCGGGAGGTCCGGCCGAAGGTGCCCATGGTATTGGCATGCGCATGCGGGCAGGGACCATTCTTGGAAAGGATGTGGACGACTTCTACAACGATTATGTCGGTGGCCTCACAGGTGCCAGGGGGTATCCGTTCTATGCCCTCGGTGGCAACGAGACGCTCTGGCTTCAGGCGTCCTACACCTTCCCGCTGGCGCCGCGCATAAGCAAGCAATTCCTGTGGCTGTACCTCGACAAGGTCTATACACGACTGTATGCCGACGCTGCAGTGGCGTGGACCGGGGCATGGCCGGGGGGCAGCGGCATCCGCAAGGATGTGGGTGCGGAGATCCGAGTCGGACTTGGATCGTATTATCTGTTGCCCACGGCGCTGTTCGTGAGCGGCACATACGGCCTCGACTCCTTTGATTTTGAACTGGATGAAGGGTTTGTGACACCGGACGGCAGCACTACGGTGCGGTACGGTCGCTCCATGCAATGGCATGTGGGTGTTCTTTTCGGATTCGATCAACTGTAAGGTCATCATGGACAGTTCACTGGTATTTCTCATGGGCATCGCCATGATCGCGGTGGGCATAGGCTTCCTTTTCCTGCTTTTCAAGGACAACGAGGCACGCAGACCGCGTGACGTCATGGAATGGACGGGCACCGTCCTGTCGGTGCTGCTCATTCTGGCGGCCGTTTCCCTGGTCATACTGTCCCGGATGCAGGGCTCCAACGACGCTGCGGCACAAGGGGTGACGGCCACACCATCGGTATTCCAGGACATGACCATTGAGGTGCCAGCCGGGAATTTCGAGTTCACGCGACTGGACGATGGCAGTGTAGCCGGACTCGAGGACCTCCGTGGACAGGTCGTCATCCTGAATTTCTGGGCCACATGGTGCGCACCATGCCTGAAGGAAATCCCGGACCTGAACCGCCTGCAGAAAACCTATGGGGACGATGGGCTGGTCATCCTGTCCATATCGGACGAGGATCCTGAAACGCTGCTCGCCTTCATGTCGCAATTCACACTCGACACGGAATCGGTTTTCGTACCGTTCAACATGGATTTCCCCATTCCGTTTACCGGCGCATTCGACATCCGACCGGCATCTTTCGTAATTGATCGAGAGGGAATGGTCCGTCGTTATATTCTGGGAGCCCGGCCGTACGACTTCTTCGAAACAGCCATCCAGCCTTACATTTGACTCCATGTTGCCACGCGGCCGATTTGTGCTCGTCATCACCTTTCTGACAGGAGCCGTGGCCCAATTGGTGATGGGCCACGCAGTCGTGGCCCAGCACGTAGCGGATGGGGAAGCCCCGCTGCCGTACGTAGCGCTCCGCAGCAGCCTCGTGTCGGGCGTATCCGGCGGGTCGGGAGCGTCGGGCCTGTCCAGAGCCCCCGGCGAACGGTCCATCCCGCTGGCATTTGCCCTGTCGGCGGCCGTGCCCGGTGCCGGGCAGGCCTACAACCGGCAGTGGGTGAAGGCAGCCATCGCATTCGGGGCCGAACTGGCGCTGATCACCGGATATATCATTCTCAGGCAGGATGGACTGGACCGGGAGGCGGCGTTCCAGGAGTTTGCCCACCAGCGTTGGTCACCGGCTCGCTACGGCACGTGGGTCAACGACTACAAGGCCTTCCTGAACGAGGAGTTTTCCGCTGGCATCACGGCGCCCGATGTAGGCATTCCAACCGGTATCGATTTTACCCAACCTGGAGCGTGGACGGCGGCCGAGCACATGGCAGTGAACGAACTCGTCGCTGAAATCCGCGGTATTGAGCGGGTGGTATTCCATCCGGAGACCGGCGCAGCCTTCTCGCACCAACTTCCCGGCTTCGCCGAACAGCAGTACTACGAGTTGATTGGCAAGTACTTCCAGTTTGCGCCGGGATGGGACGATTACCCGGACTGGGTGGATGCCGACGGGGCGTATACGGTTGCCATCGACCCTGAACACACGGGTCCCGGTGGGTCCAAACCGAACGTTTCGGCGACCTTCCGGTCCTATGCCCGGGACCACGCGAAGGCCCAGGATGTCCTGCGGAGTGCCAGTCGCATGTCGTTTTTCTTCATCCTGAACCACGTCGTAGCCGGGATCGATGCCGCTGTGAATGCCAAGCTGCACAATGACCGGCTGTCCACGCACATGGGCGTCTCCACATCGGTGGACGGCCGTCCTGTAGCATATACGGCGCTGCGGATCCGGTTCTGATGATGGATCTGCTCACGCCGTCATATATCATCGGAGCGCTGCTGACAGTGATGTTGCTGGCTGTGCTCGTGGCGGGCGAGCTGTCACAGCGTCATGCATGGATTTCGGCTGCAGCCGCACGCCGGTGGATTCATGCGGCCACTGCCATGTATGTCGTCGGGGGCGTCCACCTGTTTCCCGATGCGGGCGTGTTGTACGCCTTTGCAGGTGTGCTGGTGCTGCTCTCGGTAGTGAGCCCACCCGGGAGTATCCTGCGGGTCACGCGCCGGGCATGGGGACAAATCACCTTTCCGTTGGCATTGCTTGTCCTGCTTCCGTTCTGCTGGGAGTATACCGGTGACAGTGGATGGATACCCGGGGTCATGGTCACGACCGGTCGCGTGGAGACGTTTCTCCTGGGACGGGCCGTGGGCATTCCTGAGGGCGCCGGCATGTACGCCCTCCAGGCGTCGTTCCTGATCGTGGCCTGTGCGCACCCGATGGCTGCATGGGTAAGTACCTCGCTGGGCCGGAAAGAGCGCAGTACGTCCAATTCGGGCAGCGTGGCCTTCTTTCTGGTGTCGACCCTGTCCTTGCTGTTCCTGAACGGCATCATAGGCATCACGCACAGTACGGGTCCGGTCGATGGACCGGTGGCATGGGGAGGCATCCTGGTGCTTTCCGCTGCATCGACCGTGGCCGACCGGTTGTTTGCGAGCGGATGGGACGGGTTCTGGATTGTCCTCATTACAGCCTCCACAACGCTGCTGTTTGCCATCCATCCGGGCCGGTTTGAGGACCTGGGGATTGCCGTGCTCATTTCGACCGCTCTTGCCGGATTCTCGGTCTGGAGGCGCTGGCTCACGGGGTGCGGCGCCACGGCAACCGCCCTGCTGACTTCCTTTTTCTGGTGGATAGGCGGCTGGGAAATGCTGGTGCCGGGCGCGGTGTTCTTTGTGACGTCGTCGGTATTCTCCCGCGTGGGCCCTGCCCGGAATGATTCGCCCCGGTCTGCGAAGCAGGTACTGGCCAACGGGGGAGCCGGTCTCATTGCCGCGTTGGGCATGGCATTTTCCGGGTACACCCTTACAACGGGCCATTTCCTGTTCACGGCAGCCTTCATTGCGGTCTATGCATCCGCGGCTGCGGACACGTGGGCTACGGAAATCGGAAGACACGCGCGGAATCCGCGCATGATTTCGACCGGTCGTGTCGCGACGCCCGGCGTGTCGGGCGCCGTGTCCGGTCGGGGCCTCCTGGCCGCCGCAGCCGGCGCCCTCGCTGTCAGCGCTGCTTCGGTCCCGCTCTTGTTGCCGTCGGCAGGCATGTCCGGTGTGTTTCTGTTGGCCGGTGCCGGATTTGCTGCCGGCCTCGTTGACAGCCTTCTGGGAGCATTCCTGCAGGCCCGGTGGGCTGAACCCGGCACCGGCCAACCCACGGAACGCAAGCCTGGGAGCGGCGCGGAACTGCTCAGTGGCCTGCGCTGGATAACAAACGATACGGTGAACTTGATTTGCACCGTCACCGGCGCGTTCTTGGGGGCCGTCCTCGTCTATCAATTCATTTTCTGACACATCTCCATGCCCTGGTACAAACAACTGCATTGGCAGATCATCATTGGACTGGTCCTCGGTCTGCTGTTCGGAATTGCATCGGCTGTCATGGGCTGGGGGCGTTTCACGTCGGATTGGGTGGCACCGTTCGGTACCATCTTCATCAACCTGCTGAAGCTCATTGCCGTCCCGCTCATTCTGGGTTCCCTCATTACCGGCGTCACATCCCTCTCCGATCTCAAGAAACTGGGGCGGATTGGCGGGAAAACCCTGGGTATCTATATCGGAACGACGGTTATAGCCCTCGTCATTGGCCTGATGGTGGTGAACCTGATGCAACCGGGCAAGACCGTGCCTCCGGATATGCGGGAGCGCCTCCAGGACACGTATTCGGAGCAAGCCGAAATTGGTGCGCTGGCTGCTGGCCAAGCCATGGAGCGTGGTCCATTGCAGCCGCTCGTGGACATGGTGCCGGAAAACCTGTTCGGCGCGGCGTCCAACAACCGGAATATGCTCCAGGTGGTGTTTTTCGCCATCCTGGCGGGTATCGGGCTCATTCTCATTCCACGCGAGAATGCCATGCCGATGATCAAGTTTTTCGAGAGTCTGAACGATCTCGTGATCAAGATGGTGGAGATCATCATGCTCATGGCTCCGATCGGCGTGTTCGCGCTGCTCGCCGATACCATATCGAGTATTGCCGGGGATGATCTGGGCCAGATCCTGGAGTTGCTGGCGGCCCTCGGATACTACATGATTGCCGTCATCCTGGGGCTCATGCTGCACATGCTTATCACGTACACCGGGATGGTCAAATTCCTGACGCCACTCAAATTGCGTCAGTTCTACGCCGGTATAGCGCCAGCACAGCTTGTGGCGTTTTCGACATCGTCGTCCGGTGCCACGCTTCCGGTTACCATGGAGCGATGCGAGAAGAACCTGGGAGTGTCGGAGGAGGTGTCCTCATTCGTGCTGCCGCTAGGCGCGACGATCAACATGGACGGTACGGGTCTGTACCAGGCCGTCGCAGCCGTCTTCATTGCCCAGACCCTGGGCATGGGGCTTGACCTGGCAGCCCAGTTGACCATCGTCTTCACGGCCGTCCTTGCTTCCATTGGTACGGCGGCTGTTCCGGGTGCCGGCATCATCATGCTGGTCATCATCCTGGAATCGGTCGGTGTCCCGAGTGCCGGTATTGCGCTCATCCTTGGTGTGGACCGGATCCTGGATATGCTCCGGACCGTGACCAACGTGACGGGAGACGCAGCGGTGGCCACAGTGATCGCCTCCAGCGAGAATCAGCTCACGCCGATAGCCGCCTGAACCGTCTCAAATCGGTATCCTGTTTTGAGACAGTGATACACGAATGCCCCTCACATCATCTATTTCAGGTGATTTGAGGGGCATTTTCGGTTTTTGGCATCATCTTCGATATGGAGGCAGGCAGTTCATTGCTGTGTTGCTGCCTCTCCCCAGCATGACTGTACCTCCTGGAGAACGGTCGGGCAGGGTCCACCAAAAGGGCCCTGCCGACTCTCCCTCATTCCAGGAGCATGCGGTCGGCAGGAGAATTCTCCAGAAGGACATGCGTTCCGGGTATTGAAAAACCCCGGACGGCGTATGCCATCCGGGGTTTGTGCGCTTGGAGGGATTCGAACCCCCGGCCTTTGGAACCGGAATCCAACGCTCTATCCAACTGAGCTACAAGCGCAAGAGGCCAAAATATAGCCAACGAACGCAGGGGTCGGAAATAAGATCGCCGACACCTGGACAAAGTTTGTGCGAAACATCGCACGACACCCAACCTGCTTCACCCGGCATATGGCATGACAGATACGGCACTCATCAAGCAGTTCAAGGTGGACCCCGAAACGGGTTACTCCGAATTGCTTGACAGATACACCCCCATCCTCCTCAGGATGATCAGGCGATTCCTGCATGACCCGGACGAGGTCATGGAGACCTATACGGCCATATGTGAGCGGCTGCAGCATGAAAATTACAAAGCCTTGCGGCAGTTCCGGATCAACTCCGAATTGACCCCCTGGTTGAGTGTCGTTGTAGCCAACGCCTGCCGTGATCGGTTCAGGAAGAACAAGATGACGTCCACGCCGAACTCTGTGCTATCGAAGCTCACGGAACAGGAACGGCGCATTTTCAAATACTACTACCAGGATCACGTACCCCAATCCGAGATCCCCGAATTGCTCGAAGGGAAGGATGGAATGCGATGTTCGAGTGTGGATGTGAGCAAGGCGCTGGCACGCATTGACAGCATGCTGTCCACCAACAAGCGGTGGCATTTGCTGGCCGCTCTCCGGGCGAACCGGCCCACACTGTCCCTGGAAGACCTGGAAGCCGTGGGCATTGCTCCCCATTCACGGGCAGAACGGCCCGATGTGGTTGAAGACGAAGACTGCGATCGTGTGACCCTCTTGAACAGTGCCATCGAGACGCTGGACCCCGATGACCAACTGCTGGTCCTGTTGCGTTTCGAGCACGGCATGCGCGCCGAGCAGATTGCCAAGATCATGCAATTCGAGAACCACAAGTACGTGTACACGCGCCTCCGGACCATCATCAACAGACTCCGGCGTTCCATGGTTGTCGATGCGTGAACGGTCCGCTCATTGAGGCGTACGCTCGAATCAACAAGCCCTGAATGCCCGTGAATCCGATTCCGTACCCTCTGGACGGTCGCCTGGAGCGAGCCGCCCTGTCGCCGTTGCTGTCAGCATTCCTGGGGCTCATCCTGGCATTCATCCTGTTCCAGGGAATCAGCACGGTTGCCGTACTTGTACTCCTGCTCGCCAAAGGCGTCACCTTGGGCGACCTCATGGCCGCCATTTCGCAGCCCGGGGGATTGGCGGCCTACGCCGATGACCTCATCATCGGGAACACAATAGGCCAGGTATTCGGCCTGCTCATTCCGGCGCTGCTCTTCGCGCGGTTGCACAGCAGTCGCTGGCCGGCATTCCTGCGCATGAATACGGGCGATGTACGGACCGTCGTGTTGTCCGTCGTCGGACTGTTCGCCCTCATTCCGGTCGTACAGTGGCTTGGCATCTGGAGTGACTCCCTGCCATGGCCCGACAGCATCCGGTTGTTCGAGAAACAGCAGATGGACCTCATCGAGAGTGTCCTGTTGCAGGACTTTTCCCTTGTGTTCACCATTTCCATGCTGGCCTTGACGCCGGCCATCTGCGAGGAAGTCCTGTTCCGCGGCTACATCCAACGACAGGCAGAGCGAAGCATGGGGATATGGGCTGGGATCGCCTTTTCCGGTATCATCTTCGGATTGTACCACCTCCGGCCGACCCAGGCGCTGCCCCTGTCGCTGCTGGGCATTTACCTTGCGTATATCACCTGGCGCTCGGGCAGCCTGATGCCCGCCATCCTGGTGCACCTGGCGAACAATTCCTTGGCCGCCGTTCTGGGCAAGATGGCCTCATCGGGTGCCATTGAGGTGGATCTGGAAACTTACGAACTGCCGCTGTCTATCTTTCTTCCTTCGGTCGTTGTACTCGTGGGCATCCTGTGGTTGCTCCACAGCAGTCGGCCGGTTCCCGCGACACCAGACACCGTAGAGGCGATTGACGGGCATGCCACAGAAGGAGACAATCATTGACGGCTGGGTATCGGTCCATCATACATGGACCGATTATGAGGCCGATATGGTACTTGGGCGACTGACAACAGCCGGAATTACGGCGGTCATCCACTCACGCCGCGATCATGCATACAGTCTGAACGTGGGAGCCATGTCCACCATCCATGTAGTGGTGAGGCCGGAGGATGCCGCAGCAGCGCGCGGCGTATTGAGCGGCCAGGCCGTTACCGACGCCGAACTCGATGCCGCGTCCCAGGCCAACTCCCCGATTGTGAATCCACCGGAGGGTGCTCCGGAATGAACCAGGGCCTCCTGCGCATTGTTACTGCGGCAGCGGGCATACCGCTGGTGCTGGGTGCTTTCCTGCTGGGCGGGCCGTACCTGCTCGTCCTCGTTGCCGTGATTGGCCTGGGAGGGCAATGGGAGCTGTTGTCGTTGCTCCGCCAACGATCGTGGCCCGTGGACCCTGTGTGGGCCCTGGCTGCGGGAGCGCTGGTCCTGGCGCGGTTCGCGTGGCCCTGGTGGGATGCGGCGCTGCTCGTACTGTGTGTGGCCTTTGCCATTCGGTTGCTGCGTGACGGACCGGAAGGAAAACCGCTCGAGCGGCTGGCAGCGAACATGCTGTCGGTCGGCTATCCGGTAGTGGTTGTTTCACTGCTGCTTCCCATCCGGGAACGAGCCGACATGTATCTGGGCGATGGCGAGGCCTTCATGCTGACATTCCTGTTGTTTGCCGTCATATGGGCGTGCGACAGCGCGGCGTACTATACCGGGAAATCGCTGGGGCGACACAAGCTGGCGCCGGGAATTTCACCGAACAAGACCTGGGAAGGCACCATCGGTGGTGTCCTCGGTGCCGTAGTGGTCGGATTCCTGTTCCAGGTATTCTGGCTGCCCGCCCTCTCCACGACCGATGTCCTCGTACTCGTCGCCATTGGCGGTGGCATTGGCCAGATGGGCGATTTGCTGGAGAGTGCATTCAAGCGCAGCGCGGGTGTAAAGGACTCCGGCACACTGCTCCCGGGCCACGGCGGGTTCTTGGACCGGTTCGATGCTGTTTTCCTGGCAATGCCGCTGTATTACGTATACCTGCTCCGTTTCAGCTCCATCCTGGCCTGACGCGCAGGAACGACCGACAGGCCGTACCGTACACATTTGCTTGGACACAACCAGTCGGGACATGGGATTACTTGGCCCAAACAGAGGTTCGGGGCACCGTCGGTATTCGTACGAGCCCCGTTATTACAATCCGGAGAAGGAAGAGCGCCTGAAGCGCCGCATGCGCATTGAATCGAAAGCGCGCAGGCGGAAAAGCCCGGCCGGGCTCATCTATTTCGCCATCATACTCGGGTTGGCGGTGTACGTGTACACGAAAATCGGATAGACATGCAGGTGGAGAACGACAGCATCATTGCCGTCATGCCGGCGTCGCTGTCGAACAAGATTGCGGCAGGCGAAGTCGTGCAGCGTCCGTCTTCGGTCGTCAAGGAGCTCGTGGAAAATGCCATGGATGCAGGCGCCGGCCGCATCGAGGTGCACCTGCAGGAGGCGGGTAGCCGCCTTATCCAGATCGTGGACGATGGCAGCGGCATGAGCGCGTCGGACGCCGCGCTGGCGTTTGAACGGCATGCCACCAGTAAAATCCGCACGGTAGACGACCTGGAAACCATCCATACGCTTGGTTTCCGGGGTGAAGCCCTGGCATCGATTGCGTCCGTTTCCCAGGTGGAGCTGCGGACACGACGCGCATCGGACCCCGTTGGGACCGTTATCCGGATGGATGGCGGGGAAGACCCGGAGGTTGAACCCGGTGCAGCCGTTGTCGGCACATCCATCAGCATCCGGAACCTGTTCTACAACGTCCCGGCCCGTCGCAACTTCCTGAAACGTCCCCAGACGGAGCTGAAGCACTGCATTGACACAATGACGGTGCTGGCGCTCTCGCACCCGAATGTGGGCTTCCGGCTGCTGCATGACGGACACGAACTGCTTGACGTGCCTGCTGCGCCCGACGTGGGCTTTTTCGAGGCCCTTGGTCAGCGTTCGGCCGACCTGTCCACTGTGATGGTCGCGAAATCGCTCATTGAGGTCGAAGAGTCCACCAGTTACCTCACTGTTCGGGGCGTGCTGGGGTCGCCGGACGCACACCGGAAAGCCCGCGGACAGCAGTACCTGTTTGTGAACGGACGTCATGTACGTCACCGCTACCTGGAGCATGCCGTCCTGTCGGCCTATGAATACCTGCTGCCCGAAGACACGTATCCGTTCTTCGTGCTGTTCCTGGACATTGACCCGCGCCACGTCGACGTGAACGTGCACCCGACCAAGGCTGAGGTGAAATTCGACGATGAGCGGGGCGTGTATGGCATGCTCCGGGCGGTTGTGCGCCGCGCCATCAATTCATCCAACCTGACACCCGACTTGTCGGATGGTGCGCCCCGGTTGGATCTGGGCATTTCCGTGGGCGGCCCCGATGCGACGGGTTCGGACCAGGGCAGGCCGCGTGCAGACTCCCGTCGCACACCCGATTGGGTCGAACGGGAGCATCCGGGTAGGTCCCCCCGGAATGCCGGAGAGTGGTCGGAAAGCCTGTACGGGCCTGTATCCGGTGCGTCCTCCAACCCTTCAGAGACCATGGCGTCGGGGGCCACCACATTCGAGCGGCCTCCTGAGGACCGGGCCCAGGAGCAGTTGCTATGGCAACTCCATGGGGCCTATATCCTTACGCAGATCCGTTCCGGGCTCGTCATTATTGACCAACAGGCAGCCCACGAACGCGTTCTGTACGAGCAGGCCCGTCACGCGCTGCGGGACGGCATGGGCATGTCCCAGCAATTGCTGTTTCCGCAGACCCTGGACCTGTCCCCGGGCGATCTCGCGCTCCTCGACGATCTGCAACAGGACCTGCAGCGTCTCGGGTTCGATGTCCAGCCATTCGGTGGGCGCAGTGTCATTGTGCGGGGAGTGCCGGCAGACATCCGTGCGGGTGACGAGCGCTCCATCCTGTCCGACGTCCTCGATGCCTACCAGGAACTGGGCGAGGCGCGCGTGGGACTCGAGAGCCAGGAACGCCTGTCGCGTGCCATTGCCCGCAAGAGCGCCGTCACAGCCGGAGTTTCCCTCTCGGAAAAGGAAATGAGAGCGCTCATAGACCAGCTGTTCCAGTGCGAGGTGCCCTTTGCCGCACCCGACGGCCGGCCCACCATCATCAAATTGTCGGTCGATGAATTGCGTGAGCGGTTCGATCGTCGATAGCGCCTGCCGGAACGCCCTCCGATCGGTCCAGGGGCCCGTCGTGCTGGGGGTCAGTGGCGGCGTGGATTCCATGGTCCTGGCAGAAGCCGTTCGGCGGACAGCGCTCGTTGGTCCCGGTGATCCTGTCTGCATGCCTGTTGTGGCTCACGTGAATTACGGCTTGCGCCCCGGGGCGGACGCTGACACGGAGCTCGTCACGAGCTGGTGCGCAACGCACCGCATTCCCTGCCACGTGCTCCGCGTTCCGGAGCAATCCCATGTGGCACCGCCGGCCGGTTCTCCCCAGGCGTGGGCCCGTGACGTGCGCTACCGGTTTTTCCTGGATGTAGCCGCAAAGGAGGGCGCTGTGGTCGTGCTGGTGGCCCATCACGCCGATGACCAGGCAGAAACGGTGGCGTTGGAAGGGGGGCGGGCCGCAGGTCCCGGGGGTCTCATGGGGATGGTGCCCCGCCGCGCCCTTCGGACCGTGGAGGGACAACGGGCCGGGGTCGATCTCGTACGTCCCTTCCTGCGTGTGGACCGGGCCCATATTGAGCAGGCGGCCATGGAATGGAATGTGCCCTGGCGCATGGATCCGTCCAATGAGCACAGGAAGTATGCCCGTGTCCGCGTACGGCAGGACATGGATGCGTCCGGGAAGCACTTCTGGTTGGCTGTGTCGGACGCCGCAACGAAGACCGTTCGCGAATGGGAAGATGCCTTGCCGGCGGGCCTGCGGTCGGCGCTGGACGCAGCACACGCTGCTGCTGGAGACGTGTTCATTCCGGAAACCGCGTGGAATGCGGGGCGGTCGGCCGTCCGGCCATGGTTTGTGCTGCGACTCCTGAAGGAATTGGACGGCCGGGCGCCCCGCCGTCGCTCCACCATCGAGGCCGTGGAGGCGTTGTGGGATGCACAGTCTGGATCCCGGGTCGAAACCGGCGCCGTCGTGTGGACCCGCGAGCGGGAGGGAGTGGTCGTACACGCATCCGGAAACAGGCCGGACCAGGAGGGCTGCGCTGACTACAAGACGCCCGTTCCGTGCCACATTCCCGCGGACGGTGACGAACCAGCATCCTTCCGGTGCGCCGGCGGCACCCTGGAAATCCATTCACCGTCCCCACCTCCGCATGACCCTGAGGTGCCGGATCGGGAGGTCTGGCTCGATGCAGCAGCGCTTGAGGGGCCTCTCGAGGTGCGGCCATGGCGTGCCGGTGATCGGTTTCATCCTCTGGGCGCTCCGGGCACCCGGAAAGTGAAATCCTTTTTGACCGATGCCAGGGTTCCGTCATCGACCAGAAAGCGCGTACTGGTGCTCACCAGTGGTGGGGCCATCGTCTGGATCGTCGGATTGAGACCCTCCCATGACGCGCGGATCCGTCCAGGGACGGCCCGCGCCGTTCACCTTGCGTGGATTGCCCCTGACACGCAGGGGTGAAAGACGTATTTTAGAGGGTCCCGAGCTTCCACCCGGTCCCGAACCAGTCCCGAACCTGTTCCATGACGCCTCCCGCACTCGAATTGCATTCCGAAGACCGGATATCGGTCCGGGGTGAACCCTTCCGCGTGTACATCGATCGAAACAAGATCGCCGAACGCGTCCGCGAAATGGGCACTCAGATCGCAGAGGACTTTGAGGGCAAGAGGCCGATTTTCATCGGTGTGCTGAACGGAGCATGGATTTTCCTGGCCGATCTCATGCGGGCAGCCGCCATGGACTGCGAGGTCGACTTCATGAAGCTGTCGTCCTATGGCGCGGAGAAGATTTCATCGGGGGCCGTGCATTCGCTGAAGGAGATCGACGCGGACATTGAAGGACGGCACGTGATCATAGTGGAGGACATCGTCGATACAGGGCTTTCGATGCAGTACATCATCAAGCGCATGTCGGCGTTCAACCCAGCCTCCATCAAGGTGGCGACGTTGCTGCACAAGGCGGATGCAACGCGTGTGGACGTGCCTATCGACTATGTAGGGTTCACCATCGACAACCTGTTCGTGGTCGGTTACGGCCTGGACTACGGGCAGGTGGGACGCAACCTCGCCGACATATTCATCCTGGATACCTGACATGGCCAACGACCTGTATTACGGCGCATACCTCCAGTTGGAGCGTCTCCTGGGGTCCCAGGAACTCGAAAGCAGCCGGCAGGGACGGACGGCGCACGACGAAATGCTGTTCATCATCGTGCACCAGGCCTATGAGCTGTGGTTCAAGCAGATCCTGTGGGAAATCGATGCCGTGGACAGGTATTTGTCCCACGACCCGGTAGACGAGCGGGATGTAGCGGCGGCCGTGCATCACCTGGAGCGGATCGTGGAAATCCAGCGGGTGCTCATGCAGCAGATTGACGTGTTGGAGACCATGACCCCGCTCGACTTCCTTGAATTCAGGGATGCGCTGGTACCGGCGTCGGGCTTCCAGAGCGCGCAGTGGCGACTCATTGAGAACCGGATGGGGATGAAACGCGAAAACCGGGTCCGGTTTTCAGACGCCCCGTACACGTCGCGACTTCGTCCTGACGACGCCGAACGGGTGGAGGCAGCCGAAGAACAGCCGTCGCTGTTCGTATTGATTGAAAGATGGCTGGAGCGCACGCCGTTCGTGCGTACCGGCATGTTCGACTTCTGGGAATCGTACCGGGAGGCCGTGGATGCCATGCTCGCGCGTGACGCCGAAACCATCCGCGGGAATCCGACCCTGACCGATGCGGAAATAGACGTGCAGCTGAAGGGCCTGGAGAAGACGCGGACACACTTCGACGCGCTCTTTGATCCGGACACGTATGAGAAGCAGCGGGAGGCCGGAGACCGGCGACTGAGCCACAAGGCGCTGCAGGCGGCCCTCCTCATAAACCTGTACCGATCAGAGCCCATCCTGCACGGTCCGTTCCGGTTGCTGCAGGCAATGGTCGACATCGATGAGGGGTTCACGACGTGGCGGTACCGGCATGCACTCATGGTCATGAGGATGATAGGCACGAAGATCGGCACGGGCGGATCTTCAGGACACAAGTACCTTCGGGAGGCTGCCGACAGGAATCGGGTCTACACGGACCTGATAAACATGTCCACGTTCTTCATTCCGAGGTCGGCGCTTCCGACACTTCCGGACGAGATCGTGCGGAAACTGGGCTTCCAGTGGAGTGGGGACGTTTAGGCGCTGAGTCAGGCCCTGGGTTTATCACTTTAATAACATATAGCACTACATAATATTAAAGCACTATATAATATTAAACCAATGGCTGCAGTCTTTCCCGCACGAGTGTGTCCGCTGTCTCCCAGTCCACCTCTTCGGCAGACGTGATTCCCGAGCAGACGTCATCCAGGATGGATGCCTGCAGTTTTCCTTGCCGAACGGCTTCCACGTACGGAATCCGGTGGAATGAAACCAGCGAGTACCGGGGCACGAAGCGTTCCGGATGTCGTTTTTCAAGCTGCAATGACACCGTCCGGCGCAACTGGAAGGCCGGATCGGCGACCTTGTCGCGCATCTCTATATAATTTTCAAGTGCCATGTCCGCAATGGCATTGGCATTGTCCCGACGCTGGGTTTCGAAGGCCGTGAACACCGATTCCCATGAATCCGGTCCGGCGTCGAGCAACTGGTTCATGACGGTGACGTCCTCGAATGCACAGTTCATTCCCTGGCCGAAGAATGGAACGATCGCATGCGCGGCGTCGCCGAGCAGCACCACGCGACCTCCGACGTGCCACTGCTTGCACCGGACGGTTCCGAGGTGACCGGTCGGGTTTGCCATGAAGTCGTCGGTCAACGACCCGAGGTGCGGAACGGCATCGTGGAATTCATCCTGGAAAAACCGCGACACCAGATACGGCGATGTCAATTGATTGAATCCCGGGTCGGCATCGTGCGGCAGGAAGAGCGTACACGTGAACGTGCCGTCCAGGTTGGGGAGGGCAATGAGCATGTATGTTCCACGGGGCCAGATGTGGAGGGCATGCGGATCAATCCGGAACGTACCATCCGCCAGCGGGGGAATGGTGAGTTCCTTGTAACCGTGCGACAGCATGTCCTGGGTTACCTGGAAGCCGGCGGTGCGCTCAAGGGAGCGACGTACGGGCGACCCTGCGCCGTCGGCTGCAAAGACTACGGCTGCGGCGCGCTCGACCAGGGAGCCATCATGCCGCTCGATGGACAGGTGCCGGGATTCCGGGTCGTAATCGGTGATTCCGTGGCCGAAATGAACACGTGTTTTCGGGTGTTGGTCAAGCGCGTCGAGCAGCACGCTGTTCAATGCGCTCCTGGAGACTGACCGGATGACTTCCTCCTTGCGTTGCCCATAAGGGAGCACATCGAGCGAGCCGTTTCGGGAGTGCAGAATGCGTCCCCGCATGGGGATGGTGCCTTCCAGGACGGTCTCGAGCAGGCCGACCTCGTCAAGCGCGGGCATTCCACGGGCGGACAGGGCCAGGTTGATGGACCGTCCGGCAGACGCTCCGGCTGTACGCATGTCGCCCCGTTTTTCGTAGACATCGACCGCGAACCCGCGCTGGGCGAGGGACAAGGCCAGGAGGGAACCGGCCAGGCCGGCGCCGGCGACAACGAGACGTTCGGAAGGGTCAATGGGCATGGGAGGTACCGGTTCAGACGAGGTCCATCGCGGCAGCAAGCCGCTCCACGAAAACGTACGCGTCTTCGAACGAATTGTACAGGGGCACTGGCGCAGCGCGGATGATGTCGGGCTCCCGCCAGTCGCAGAGCACGTGCCGGGACGCGAGCTCATCGAAGACCTTCCGGCCGTCTCCACCCAGGACGCGTACGGAAAGTTGTGCCCCACGATGGTGCGGATCGCGTGGCGTAATGATTTCAATGCGGCCGGCCAGTCGGGCATCCAGGCAGCCAATGGTCCACGACGTGAGTTCTTGACTCTTGGCATGCAGGGCGGTCATGCCTACGGCTTCGAATGCATCGAGGCTGGCGTCGAGACCGGCCAGGGCCAGCACGGCCTGGTTGGACAATTGCCACCCCTCCGCGCCCGAAGCACGCTTGTACCGGTCGGGCATCGTGAAGCGTTCCTCGATGTCGTGGCCCCACCATCCGGACAGCCGCGGCCGGTCACTGTGCCGTTCATGCACGAAGATGGCCGATGGTCCGCCCGGCCCGGCATTCATGTATTTGTACGAGCACCAGGCCGCGAAGTCCACGTCCCAATCGTGCAAGGACAGGGGCACATTGCCCGCGGCATGCGCCAGATCCCAGCCGGCCAGGCCGCCGACGTCGTGAACGGCGCGGGTAATGCCTGCAATGTCGAACAGCTGACCAGAGTAGTAATTCACGCCGCCGAGGAGTGACAGGGCCAGCGAGTCTCCGGCTCCTTTCAGCATCCGATCCATGGTGGCATCGGCGACGACATCGTCATCACCGACAATGATGAGGCCATCATCCGGGTCAATACCATGCCACGCCAGGTGCGAGCGCACGGCATAGCGGTCGGACGGAAAGGCATGGTTTTCGATGGCAATCCGGTAGCGGCCTGGTTCCGGACGATAGAAGGATGCCAGCAACAGGTGCAGGTTGACGGTCAGGGAGTTCATGACGGTGACTTCCTGCGCCTGCGCCCCGACGATGGGGGCCATGCGATCGGCGATGGGTCGGTGATAGTCCAACCAGCGCCGGCCCGCGGCAAAATGTCCTTCCACGCCGAGCGTGGACCAGTCATCCAGAACCGCAAGGACCCGTTCACGCGTCGATACCGGCTGCAGTCCGAGCGAGTTGCCCGTCATGTAAATGACCTTGTCTCCCTCCGGAGTCAGCGGAAAGTGGAATCGCTCGCGCCAGGGGCGCAGCGGGTCTGCCGCGTCGCGTGCGCGGGCTTCGTCAAGGGTGTACGTCATGGATCGGGACTGAAAACGGGTCTGCTGGGGGCAGCATCGGCAACGAACGGAGCGATCTGTAGATCCAGCGTGCCCCAGCCATCGTCCAGGAATACGGGTACATGGATGAACTCCGTAATGGTCTGCCTCAGGGGATCCGGGCCCGGAGCATTCCGGTCCGGTGTGGTGGCCCCCATGGCCATGCCCCAGTATGCCCGGTGGGCGGCCATTTCGCCGTCATCGAACAGCCGGTCCAGTGAGGGGAGATCCACGAGCAGGTGCGCGACGCCGGCTGCACGCAGGAACGCGGCCGCCTCTACCGTGAAAAAGAGGACGTCGTTTGCATCGTAGGTCCGAAGCAGGGCTTCGCGGGGCCCTGTATGGGTGCGGACAATCAAGGCCTCCAGGCCAGACTGGGCAACATCTTCTGCGCTGCCGCCAAGTGCCTGTGCGAGCTCGTTCGCTGTCAGAACGGGCGTGCCGGAAGGGATGGCTGGCCTGGAGTGTTCGGCGCCATCGGAAGGCTGGCCGGTCAGCGTGATGACCCGCGCACGAAGGGGGCGGGGCGTCCAGACATCATAGAGGGAGACCGGCTCGGCGGTTATGTGTCCGACGCACTCCGTGTGGGTGCCGTTGCAATGGGGGTTGACCTGCAGGACATCCACGTTGCACGAGCCACCCGCGGCCACCGATCCGGTGAATGACGCATTGCTGACCGGATTCCGTGACGCCCGAGCAAGTCCATACAGGTTCGCCTGCGGTCCTTCCAAGTCAAGCGGAATGGACAGGTCGACGTAGGTCATGTTGTGATGCCCAACCACTCCCTGGCGCTGTCGCGGAGCATGAATCGGCGCTGGGAATCGGACAGGCCGGTGGTAGAGCGGATCAAGGTACCGGGTTCGAGTTCACCGAGCGGGAACGGATAGTCGGTGCCCAGCGCAATGCGTTGTGCACCAACGAGATCTACAAGAAAGCGCAGAGCCGATGCGTCGTGCACCAACGAATCGAGCCAAAAATGACCGATGTACGAGGAGGGCGGTTTGTCGTTGTCCACGGCGCACAGGTCCGGGCGGACGGCGTGGCCATGATCCATCCGGCCGAGCGTGATGGGGAAGGAGCCCCCACCGTGCGCAAAGGCCACGCGGAGTGACGGCCATCGCTCGAAGATGCCGCCGAAAATGAACGAGGCAATGGCGCGACTGGTCTCCGCCGGCATACCTACCAACCACGGCAGCCAGTACTTCTGCATCCGGTCCATGCCCATCATGTCCCACGGGTGCACGAACAGGCACGCGCCAAGGGATTCCAGGGTGGCCCACAGGTCATCGTACCGGGTGTCGGACAGGTACACATCGTTCACATGCGTGCCAATCTGGAAGCCACGCAAACCCAACTCCTGGATCCCGCGTTCGGCTTCGCGCGCCGCCAGCTCTGGATCCTGCATGGGTAGTGTGCCCAGTCCCTCGAACCGGGTGGGGTGGTCCGCTACCACGCCGGCTATGTGGTCGTTCAGTATCCGCGACAGGTCGTGGCCATCTTCCGGCTTGGCCCAGTACGAGAACATGACGGGAACCGTGGACAGGACCTGGACCTCGACCCCATGCTGGGCCGCTTCAGCCATGCGGACCTCGGGGTCCCAGCAATTATGGTCTATTTCGCGGAAGAACTGGCCATCCTTCATCATGCGGGCGCAGCACGGCTGGTGATGATCCAGTTCAATGAACCCACCGTAGCCGTAGCGTTCACGCAGGTTCGGCCACGTGCGCGGAAGAATGTGCGTATGTATGTCGTAAGCGCCGTCGGTCATGCCTTGGGAGCCGGAGGTTGCATGACGGCGCCGCAGTTGGAGCAGGTCCGGTGCTCTTCCGAATCGAAGAAGCGTTTCATGACGGGCGGAAGCTGCGACACGATGTCGGTGAGCTCGAAGTACTCGTCATGCAGTTTCTCGCCGCAATTCTCGCAGAACCACATGAGTCCGTCCTTGTCATCTTTGTCACGGACTTTCTCGATGACCAGCCCGATGGAGCCGGCAGGCCGTTGCGGGGAGTGCGGGGTCTTCGCCGGCAACAGGAACATCTCACCCTGCTTGATGGGAATGTCACGGGGCGTGCCGTCCTCCACGATTTTCACCGTGATGTCGCCCTCGAGCTGGTAGAACAGCTCTTCCGTCTCGTTGTAATGGTAGTCCTTCCGTCCGTTGGGACCGCCGACCACCATGACAATGAAATCGCCGGCTTGTTCGTACACACACTTGTTGCCGACGGGTGGCTTGAGCAGATGCCGGTGATCATCGATCCATTGTTGCAGATTGAGTGGTGCGAGCATGACGGGTTACCGGGGAATGTGGGCAATGCATTTGAGTTCAACGGCGATGGGAGTAGGCAAGGCGCCTACTTCCACGGTCGTGCGACATGGCATAGTATCGGGATCGGTAAAGTATGATGCATAGATGGAGTTGAAGGTCCGGAAATCGTCCTTCATGTTCGTCAGGAAGACCGATATATCCACCAGGTTCTCGAAGTCGAGACCAGCATCCTCGAGAACCAGACGCACGTTCGTCATGACCGACCGTGTCTGGACGGCAATGTCGTACGAGCGGATGCTACCGTCAGGGGCCAGTTCAACGCCCGGAATGGTCGTCGTGCCGGCCTGGCGGGGACCGATTCCCGACAGGAACAGCAAGTCGCCGACGCGGCGGGCGTGGGGGTAGGCGCCTACCGGTTTCGGGGCGCGGGTACTGTGCACGACATGCTTTGACTGTTCACTCATGTCTTACGGTAATGGTTTTGATGTCACTGAAAAAATCGAGGGCATACCGGCCGCCTTCGCGGCCGACGCCCGATTGCTTCACGCCGCCGAACGGCATTCCAAGGTCGCGTTCCATCCAGCAATTGACCCACACGAGGCCGCTGTCCAGAGCGTGCGCCATGCGGTGCGCCCGGGAGAGGGAATCGGTCCATACCGACGCTGCGAGGCCATAATCAGTGCCATTGGCAGCAGCCAACGCCTCCTCCTCCGTTTCGAACGGCATGAGCGTGGCAACCGGGCCGAAAATTTCTTCCTGGTTGGTCCGGCATCCGGGCGCAAGGCCATCGACCACCGTGGGGGCTACGAACCAGCCGTCCGCACACCTCCCCGGAACGCGCACGGCCGAACCACCCGTGAGTACCCGGCCACCTTCGGCCCGGGCCGTGTCCAGGTACCCGCAGACTTTCCGGAAGTGGGCCTCCGACACCAGCGCGCCGACATCCGTGGCGGCGTCCGACGGGTCCCCGACGGTGAGCGCTGAAACATGGGCCACGAGCCGTTCCCGGAAGGCATCCATGATGGATGCATGGACCAGGATGCGGGACCCGCACAGACAGATTTCTCCTTGGTTGGCGAACGCGGCGCGGGCGGCCTCGTGGGCGGCCCGATCCAGGTCCGTGTCGGGGAATACAATGGTGGGATTCTTGCCACCCAGTTCCAGGCTCACCTTCAGCAGCCGCCCGGCCGCCCGCGCCGCAATGTGACGCCCGACAGCCGTGCTGCCGGTGAATGAAATGGCCTTGATGTCCGGGTGCGTGACCAGGGCTTCTCCTGCGGTGGGTCCGCCTCCCTGGACAATGTTCAGCACGCCGGGGGGGAATCCGATTTCAGCGGCCACTTCGCCCAGCATATGGGCCGTGAGCGGAGTCACCTCGGAGGGCTTTCCGACCACGCAGTTGCCGGCAGCCAGGGCGGGGGCCACTTTCCACGTGAACAGGTACAGGGGCAGGTTCCAGGGCGATATGCAGCCGACCACGCCGAGTGGCCTACGGGTCGTGGTGTGTGTGATGAGGGCCGTGGGTCTGGTCTGGGTCTCCTGCAGGTGCTCGATGGCCCCGGCGAAGTACCGCAGGTTCAGGATGGCGCGGGGGATGTCCACCTGGGCTGCCACGTGGACGGGTTTGCCGTTGTCCTTGGACTCGGCATTCGCAAAGGCCTGCTGCCGGGCTTCAATGCCATCAGCAAGTCGATGCATCCAGTGGGCCCGTTCCGATGGGGGCAGGGCGCTCCAGCCAGGAAAGGCGCGGGTCGCAGCCACCACGGCCGCATCCACATCGGCCGCGTCACCGTTGGCTACGGCACCGTAGGCCGCACCCGTTGCTGGTTCAAAGACGTCCATCCAGTTGCCGTCAGCTGGCGGCGTAGGCATCCCATTTATCCAGTGTGGCAGACGAATCATGTCATGGCCTCCTTGGGGAAGCACTGGTACCGGCGTTTCTGCTGCGCCGAGAGGCCGGACAGCACACCGGAGCCCACCACATCGGACAATTCCAGGATACGGCCATCGCGCTGGAGCACCCCGATGGTGTCGGCATCTTCATCGTATGCTTCGTGCCGTGTTTCGGCGAACGTGAGATAATACCGGACATCGTCCCGGTTGTCGCTCAAGCCGCTGCGTCGCAACCAGTCATGAACGCGGTCCGTCATCTCGTCATCGGCCATGGCGCTTCCATCCTCGTCACAGAACGCCACCCGGAAGAAATTGCGGTTCAGGAAACGAACTGCCAGGTCGGCCAGGATGGGATCGGTGGACCGTGTCCAGGCCTTGATGCTGTGGATGATATCGGTGTCATCGAGGCCCACGAACCGATCCTGGACGTCCGGGTCCGCGGTATCGGCTCCCGTGATGCGGTTCCGGAGGAAGTACAGGAAGGCTTCGCTGCCACCTGCCACCATCGCGGGTGTGTCGTTGTCAAGGTGGTGCCGCACGCGTTGGATGACACTTCGCAGGAGGTGGTCACCAGCCAGTACTGTTTTGTGCAGATAGACTTGCCAATACATGAGGCGTCTGCTGAGCAGGAAGTTCTCCACGGCGTACCGGCCCTTCGCCTCAATGACCACCCGGTCCACTTCGGGTACGACCCGGAGTGTCTTGATGATGCGCCCCACCCCGACGCGGCCTTCCACGACGCCCGTGTAGTACGAATCGCGTCGCAGGTAGTCCAGGCGGTCCATGTCCAGCTGGCTGGAAATCAGGGTATGCAGCCAGTGACTGGGGTAGGCATCATCGAAGATCGCAATCGCGAGCTCGAGCGCCCCGTCCAGCCGTTTGTTCATCCGATCCAGCAGGGCCCGCGACATGATTTCGTGCTCGAAATCCGAAATCAGTTCGTGCTCCAACGTGTGTGAAAACGGGCCGTGACCCACGTCATGCAGCAATGCGACGGCCAGTGCGCCGCGGATTTCGGCTGTTGACAGCGGTGTGCCCTTCTCGCGCAGCGACAACAGCGCATCGTGCATGAGCGCCATGGCACCGAGCGCATGTCCGAAGCGGGAGTGCTCGGCACCGGGAAAGACCATGTGCCCCACTCCGAGCTGCCGGATACGGCGCAGGCGTTGGACCTCGGGCGTCTGGACCAGGTCCAGGATGAGGTCTTTGGGAACGGACACGAAACCGTGTACCGGATCCGAGAAAAGTTTGAACGGGCCGATCAATGCAGTGGGAGAGGTGTTGTATATACCGAAGGTCGCAAAAATTGGACTGAATCGCTTCGTGTTCCCACATCCAGACACCGGTATTCCTGTTCCATACCGTTTGGACGTCCCCGAGACGTTCCATCCGGTGGCTACGTACGGCCTGCGCATGCTCCTGTTGCCGTTCCGGCTGGTGGGGCAGGAGGTGGCAGATTTCACGGCACCGACAGGTGTTTATTATGGTTCCGACCCTGATTCGGCTCCCGATTCGTGGATCCGGATAGGCATGCTGCCGGGGACGCCGCGTGTATTCCTGGATCGCGAACGGATTCAGACGAACGGCCTGCGCCGTGTCCAGGTTGAAGAAACCGGCATGCCTGTTCTATTCGAGGCCACTGGTGACCTGTCGTTCGACCCTGTTGCGGCGACGGCCTATATGCTGGGCGGATTCCACGAGTGGGCCACGAAGGAGCGCGATGAGCACGGTCGCATGCCGGATGCACTCACCGTGCCTGTGGAGACAGGAACGGAGGCGACACCCATGGTGGAGTATCTCCGGCTGGTTATCGGATCGCAGCTCATGAAAAAGGGCGTGAAGGTGGTCCGCCGGGTATACGGTTCGGCTGCGTGGGGCGTCTGTCCGACGCACGACATTGATTATGGCCGGAAGTGGCGTCCGGGAATCTTTTACAGGGAAATCGTAGAACGCGGACTGCTGGGGCAGGCATCGGAATCGATGGCGAAACGGGCGTCCCGCATGGGCGATGCCGTACGGGGGCTGCTCCAGCCCGGCGATCCGTATCGCAACGCATTGGAGCGCATGCGTACGGAAACCGTGGGCTTGGGAGGAACGGGGACGTATTTCTTCAAGGCCGCAGCGCGGGGTTCGCGCGATGTGTCCTATGACCTCGACGATCCGTTCATCGCCGAACAAATCGATGCACTTCTGCATGCCGGCTGCGAAGTAGGGCTGCATCCTGCCTACCATTCGTGGAATCATCCGCGGTACATCCGGGAGGAACGTGACCGGCTGGAGCAGGCGTCGGGCCGGCCGTTGGCATCCGTCCGTACACACTACCTGCGATGGCAGCATCCCGAAACAGCCCGCTTGATGTCCGGAAGCGGCTTTTCAATCGATTCCACACTGGGTTTTTCCACGCGCGAGGGTTTTCGGGCCGGTACGTGCCTCCCGTATCCCCTGTTCGATCCGGAACAGCGGACGGAGCTTCCTCTGTGGGAAGTGCCCCTCGCATGCATGGAGTCGGCGTTGTTCAACCGGAGAGGCTTGTCGACCGAGGCGGCCATCGATGCCACGCGCGTACTCATGCGTGTCTGCCAGCGGTTCGGTGGCGTCTTTGTGGGCCTGTGGCATAACACACTGTGGGATGAACAGGACTGTCCGGGTTGGGGCGAGCACTTCCTGTGGACGCTGGACGATGCCGCGACGCACGAGGCGGCCATCCGCTCGCTGTCGCAGACGCTGGCGGCATGGGACTGACCACACGAATCCTCACCGATCCCCTTGATGCCGCCGCGATGGTGCGGGACGGGATGCTGGTCGCGTTCCCGACCGAAACGGTGTACGGGCTGGGAGCATCTATCCACGTTCCGGGCGCCGTGGAACGGATTTTTGTCGCCAAGGGTCGTCCAGCAGACAATCCCCTCATTGTCCATGTGGCCCGGGTGGAGGACGTAGCGCCGTTGGTTTCCAACCTGCCGCCGCAGGCCGTCCGATTGATGGAAGCTTTCTGGCCGGGGCCGCTTTCGATTGTCATGCATCGCTCGCAAGTCGTTCCGTATGCGGTCACCGCGGGTCTCGGTACCGTGGCCGTCCGCATCCCGGACCACCCCACTGCACGCGCCTTCCTGGAAGCCGCTGGTGTCCCTGTCGCAGCGCCCAGCGCCAACCGTTCGGGTCGCCCCAGTCCGACCGCTTGGGAGGCGGTCATGGATGACCTGGATGGACGGATAGACGGCATCCTGCAAGGCGATTCCTCCAGGGTTGGCCTGGAGTCGACGGTTGTGGATTGCACGGGACCCCACCCCGTCATCCTGCGCCGTGGCAGTATAGGCCTCGCCGATTTGCAGTCGATCGAGCCCGCCACACGGCTTGCCGCTCCTCGCGAACTGGAAGCAGGCCGCAGCCCCGGTGTGCGCCACCCGCACTACCGCCCGGAAGGCCGGGTCGTTCTGGCCGGCCCCGATGCTCCGATGCCCGCGGGAGCGGCCTGGCTCGGCCTGCATGCTCCCACACATCCTGCGACCCTCCGCCGTGTGGAGGTAGTCCCCACTATCGAGGACTACGCCCGCCGCCTGTTTGCCTATTTCAGGGCGTGTGAAAAAGAGGGTGTTCGTGATATATTTTGCGAGGACATACGCCAACCCGGTCAGGCATCGGCCATTCATTCGGCTCTTCTTGACCGGCTTGAGCGTGCATCCCAGCACGACCCCGGGCACCCCTGACCACCAACGCATCGAGAGGCCGGAAAAAATGGAAAATGAGGCGAAAGAGGCAAAATCAGACGCACTGTTCCACGCGGTGTTTATCGGATTCATGATCGGAATCGTCCTTTACAGTGTCGCGAAGGGCTCCGTCGGGCTCGTGACGTTGATTCCCCTGTATATCATTTACAGGCTCTTTAAAAAATCCCGGAATGCCGATGACCTGTCAGAAGGTGACTTGCATACCGAGCGTTCCGGGACCAACGATGGGGCGGATCCGGGACGCTTGGTCCCCTGAATGCTGCCGGTACAGCCACCACGAAACGCTCGTCCCCACGAAGGCGCCGCCCAGCACGTCCGATGGCCAGTGATAGGACAGCGCTACGCGTGAGAAGGCCGTCGAAGCGCCGAGTCCCACCAGTACCCATGAGGCTGCCCGAGGATAATAGAAGAGCCACGGAGTGATGCCGGCGAACACGGTCGTGGCGTGCCCACTGGGGAACGAGGTCCGCCCTGAAAACGGCTCGAAGGTGGACGCGCCTTCATTCTGCCACGGACGCGCCCGTCCGAACGACAACTTCAGGAGATTGGTGACGACATTGGCCAGTGCCAATGATTCGAGGCTCGTGAACGCGGCATCCTGTGCGCGCGTGCTGCCCTGGAAAAGCGTTCCCGCGAACACCAGAAGGGCCAGAGGACGCATGGCGTCGGCATCGCCGAACTCTTCGAAAACCCGCAACGTTTCCGAACCCCGCAGCCGCATGGCATCTTCCGAGAGTTCCGCGTCCCAGAGCGAGGTCGTGGTAATGACGGCAGCTGCTGCGCCGACCCGGATGGGCGATGTGCGAACCAGCGCCACAGGGGCGGCGCGCAGGTCCTGGGCGACCCACACGATGAAGCGCATGGGGTCGGTCCGGTCCTGCCCGCGTGCAGGCACCGACCACACCGGCAGCACGATTGCGACCAGCAGCAGTGTATGGAGAAGGTTCCGGGAGGACATGTCGAAGGGTTGGCCGGACGATGCCGTCTGGGTGTATCTTCCCGCAAACTACGAATCGCAATCGAGGGTCCGGAATGAACGAAATCGGAATACGCGTCCGACAAGCCAGTATGGAGGACGTCCATGCCGTAGCGGTACTGTTCGACGCCTACCGGGTGTTCTATGAGCGCTCCTCCGACCCGGCTGCCGCTGCCGCGTTCGTGCATGAACGCCTGGCCCTGCGGGAGTCGGTCATCCTGATTGCCGAGCGTGCCAACGGGGAAGCGGTCGGGTTCACCCAGTTGTACCCCATGTTTTCCTCGGTCCGGATGCGACGTTTGTTCGTCCTCAACGATCTGTATGTTGCGGAGTCCGGGCGGAAACAAGGGGCCGGGCGTCTGCTCCTTGAAGCGGCTGCCGACCATGCCCGCCGTACCGGGGCGGTTGGACTGGAACTGGCAACGGCCGTCGACAACCGGGCCGCCAAATCCGTTTATGAAGCCATGGGCTGGACCCTGGACACCGAATTCGATCACTATGCCTACACCGTCTGACGCGCACGTTCGCGTGTTGACACTGTCATCGGCCCATGGGCCCGCCTTGCTCATCCACGGAGGCGCGTGGGATATTCCGGACAGCGAACTGTCGGCTCATGTCGATGGCCTGCGACAGGTCAGGGACACCGGGCGTCGTCTTCTGGAGGCAGGAGCGGACGCTATTGACGTCGTGACGGAGGTCGTTGCGCTCATGGAGTTGCACGGAGCGTTCGATGCCGGTCGTGGATCGGTGTTGACCCGCGAGGGCACTGTGGAGATGGATGCCGGCATCATGTGCGGCGCACGTTCCGCGTTCGGGTCGGCGGCCTTGCTGCAGGAAACGAAGCATCCCATCCGGTTGGCGCGCATGCTCTTGGAGGCCGAACATGCGCCGGCTCGCTTCATGGCGGGTGTCCGGGCCGATGAACTGGCCAGGGCAGCGGGTCTGGAAATGGAGCCGAATGCGTGGTTCCGGTGCGCGCGGGAGCGCGCCAGGCATGCCAGCATTGCCGCGCAGGCCGACACCTACCACACGTCCGATTCGTTCCATGGAAGGAATGATGTTCAGCCGGCACCACAGGGAACGGTCGGGTGCGTGGCGAGGGATGTGACGGGTCGCCTGGCTGCGGCAACATCGACGGGCGGTACGCCTTTCCGTCCAAGCGGCCGCGTGGGTGACAGCCCGCTTCCGGGCGGCGGCTTCCACGCCGATATGCATGCCGCTGCAAGCGCGACGGGCTGGGGGGAGGCTCTGGCAGCGTCCATGCTCTGCGGCCGGTGTGTCCTGACTGCGCATGGGCACCCGGCGGCGTCCGCTGTCGAATCCGAATTGCGTGCCATGTACGCCCGCACGACTGCATCGGACGGTGGGGGCGCAAGGGGAGGCATCATCCTGTTGACGGCCCGGGGAGAGGGTGCGGTGGCCTGGACCACGCCCCGCATGGCCCGGGCGGCCTGGGCGGTGAACGATAAGGGCTTTCTGGGCGTCGATTAGAGGTACGGGCGACTTGAACCCGCCTCCGGGTGGTCCTACATTGCGGCCCATGATTCGACTTCTTCTGCTCCTTTCCCTTTTTCTCGGTGCGTGTTCACCGGTCGCCCGGATGGGTGGTTCCTGGACCGATCGCGCGCCATCGCCCGTACCCGATCCTCCGACGGAATTCCGTGCGGCATGGATCGCCACGGTCGCCAATATCGACTGGCCCAGTACGCCCGGCCTGTCCACGGCTCGCCAGCAGGCCGAGCTTCGGACCATGCTGGATCGTGCCGTATCGCTGGGGCTGAATGCAGTCGTCATGCAGGTACGGCCCACGGCCGATGCCTTCTACGATTCCCGCCTCGAACCGTGGTCCTATTACCTGACGGGCGTCCAGGGGCAGGCTCCGGACCCGTACTATGATCCGCTTGCCTTCGCCGTTGAAGAGGCGCACCGTCGTGGCCTGGAACTGCATGCCTGGTTCAACCCCTACCGGGCCTTGCATCCAACGGCCACGGATTCCATTGCCTCCCTTCATGTTACAAGGTCGAAGCCCGGGGCTGCCGTGCAGTATGGCGACCTGGTCTGGATGGAACCCGGGAATCCCGTCGGAACGGCGCAATCCATGTCGGTCATCATGGACGTGGTGGACCGGTACGACATTGACGGCGTCCATCTGGATGACTATTTCTATCCGTATCCGGTCAACGATGAGGACGGAAACCGGGTGGAATTCCCCGATGAGACATCCTGGCGGGCCGACAGCCTGGATGGTCTTGACCGGGACGACTGGCGCCGGCGCAACGTGGACAGCTTTATTGAGAACCTGTATGACGGGGTGAAGGCCCGAAAACCCTGGGTGAAGGTGGGTATTTCGCCCTTCGGCATCTGGCGTCCGGGATACCCGGCCTCCGTGACCGGGTTCGATCAGTATGCCAATCTCTACGCTGACGCCCGGCGCTGGCTGAACGAGGGGTGGGTCGATTACTTCACCCCCCAATTGTATTGGGCGCTCGACAGCAAGGGACAGAGCTATTCAGCGCTCCTGGACTGGTGGATCGGCGAAAATGTCCACGATCGCCACCTGTGGCCAGGCAACTACACCAGCCGCGTCATCCTGGACGGGAGTGCCCACTGGGACCCACCTGAAATCGTGGCGCAGATCCGCCACACGCGGCAGACCGCCGGGGCCACCGGGAACGTACACTTTTCCATGCGTGCACTCATGCCCGCCAGCCACGGAATGGGCGAGGCAGTCGCCGGCGAATACTCCCAGGACGCCCTGGTTCCTGCCTCTCCATGGCTCGACGGCGCCGCGCCACGCGCTCCGACTGTCGTTACCGGTCTGCATGATGTCTCGATTTCGCCGGCAGGAGACGATGACGTTTTCCTGTGGGCCATCCATATCTGGGACGGCCGCGACTGGAAATTCCGCGTCGTGCCCGGCTGGCAGCACCGGGTTGAACGTGTCGAAGCCCAGGCCATCGCCGTGCGTGCGGTCTCCAGAACCGGACGTACATCCCCACCGACCCTCGTCCGACTTCCATGATCCGTATTTTTCCAGCTGTTCTGGCTGTGCTGTTCGTCAGTGCGTGTGCTTCCCCGTCGGCCATCCGGTCGGATCGGCTGAATGCTTCTGAGCGCGTGGAGGTTGCCTCCCGTCTGTGGGTGGAAGCGTGCCGGGATACGATATGTGACCCGGGCAGCAAGATCGATTCCGTGGATATCGACGTCGACGGTCAGCGTGCGACGCTGTACATGAACGACGCGTTTGCGCAGAGGCCCTTCCGCGACGAAACCGTAGCTGTCATCCGTGCCGAGCTGGCGACGGCCGTACCCGAATGGGCGTTCGAGGTCATGGCACTGGGCGTACCGATGGAGCAACTCGTTCCCAATATTTACCGGGAGGGCGCGGGCGACGCCTCGCGGATTCCCGAGGCGTCGCCCGCGCCCCGCCCCCTCGTGACCCCTCTGGACCAGCCGTGGCGCGCAGGAGCGCTTGCCGGTCGGCACGTAGCCGTCTGGCCCAGCCATGGTTGGTACTACGAGCAATCCCTGGACCGATGGGAGTGGCAGCGGGCCCGGCTCTTCGAGACGGTCGAAGACCTGTTGCCCATGTCATTCGTGACGCCGTACCTGGCGCCGATGCTGGAACGTGCCGGGGCATTCGTCCATATGCCGCGCGAACGCGATACCCAGCCCCATGAAGTGATCGTGGACAATGACGGGGTTTCTCCCGACAGTTCGCGGTACCTGGAACTCGGACCGGCCGGGGACTCGTGGGAATCGGGCCGGGGCAATGGATTCGCGCTGCGGTCGGAATACGTGCTGCAGGAAAACCCGTTCGACATGGGGATGTACCGCGTCACCACCACCACCGCCGAGCGGACCGCCGAGCTGGCGTGGGTACCCGACATCCCGGAGCCGGGCGAGTATGCGGTCTACGTATCGTGGGCCCGCCTGGACAATGCCGCGCCCGATGCCGTCTATACGGTCTCGCACCGTGGTGGCACGTCCCGGTTCAGGGTCGATCAGCGTATGTCCGGAGGCACCTGGGTGTACCTGGGCACGTTCCGGTTCGGACGTGGTGTGTCCCCGACAGCAGGCGCAGTGCGGCTCTCCAACGCCAGTGCATCGCCCGGCACCCTGGTTTCGGCCGATGCCGTGCGCTTCGGAGGCGGTATGGGATCCATTGTGCGGGGTGGAAGCACGAGTGGTCGCCCGCGGTTCGTGGAGGGGGCGCGCTACTGGATGCAGTTTGCCGGAATGCCGGCCGACCTGGTCTACAACGTGACGGAATCGACCAATGACTACGTGGACGATTACCGGGGGCGGGCCGAGTGGGTCAATTATCTGCGCGGCCGCCCGTACGGTCCGAACAAGAACCGACTGGAGGGAGGGCTGGACATCCCGGTCGATGTATCGCTCGCGTTCCACACCGATGCAGGAGTGACACCCGACCGTTCCACGATCGGTACACTCATGATTTACAGTTCCACGGGCGCGCTGGATCAGAACGTGTTTCCCGACCAGATGTCCCGGTTTGCAAACCGGGACCTTGCGGACATCATGCAGACCCAGATTGTGGACGATATCCGCGCGTTGTACGACTCCACATGGAGCCGACGGGGCATCTGGGACCGCGACTACAGCGAGGCTGTTCGGCCGAACGTGCCGGGCGTCCTGCTGGAGCTCCTGTCGCACCAGAACTTTGCTGACATGAAGTTCGGACGCGACCCACGGTTCCGGCAGGATGTGGCCAGGGCCATCTACAAGAGCGTCGTTCGCTTTCTCGGATACCAGTACGGGTTCGACCCGGTCATCTCACCGCTGGCACCCACGCACGCTGCTGTCGAATGGACCGACGAACGGACGATTGAGCTCCGGTGGCGTGCGGCCATGGATCCACTCGAGCCGACGGCCGATGCCGATGCATTCGTGGTCTATACCCGGGAGAATGACGGGGCCTACGACAACGGGCGTCTGGTACGTGGCACGTCCTTCCGTTTCACCGGTGGGCGGGCCGGTGTGGTGTACGGCTTCCGCGTGTCTGCGGTGAACGCGGGAGGGGAGAGCGCCATGTCCGAAGAAGTCGCCATTGGCCGGCCGGCCGGTGATTCCGTCGGGAATGCGCTCATTGTTGCGGCATTTGACCGGATATCGGCGCCTGCGACCGTGAGCACCGATTCGTTCCGGGGATTCACATCGTTCGACGACGAGGGTGTCGCCGATGGGTTTGATCTGGCAACGACCGGATACCAGTATGATTTCGACCCGGCATCCCCCTGGGTTGATGACGATGCGCCGGGGCATGGCGCTTCGTACGCTACATGGGAGACCCAGCCGTTGAGAGGAAACACGTTCAATTATCCGTCCATCCACGGTCGCGCTTTGTTGGCCGCCGGGTTCGCCTTCGGAACCGTCAGCGATGAATCGGTCGCCGCTGGAGTGGCCGAGGATACGTACGACGTGCTCGACGTCATTCTGGGCGAAGAGCGTCTGATGGCCGGTCCCGGAGAGGGTCGCGCCGATGACTTCCGGGCATTGCCGGAGGCATTGCGTACGGCGCTGGCCCGGCACAGGGCCGCAGGGGGCGCCCTCCTGGTGTCGGGCGCCTACGTGGGAACGGATCTCCAGGGCGACAGCCTGGCTACGGCATTTGCCAAGGATGTGCTCGGATATGCCCTCCGCACCAATCATGCGGTCCAGAACGGACACGTGCGCGTGATTCACCCGGACCTCATGGACCGCGTACCCGACGTGACGTTCAATACCGACCACGTGTCGGACGTGTACCGGGTCGAAAGCCCGGATGCCATTGAGCCGAGAGGCGATGCGGTCACCATCATGCGATATGCCGACAACAACATGAGCGCGGCCACGGGCCGTGTCGGTCCCGGCGGCGTGGTCGTACTGGGCTTTCCGTTCGAAACCATTCACGATGCTGCCGTCCGCGACCGACTCATGGCGGCTCTCCTTGATTTCCTGATGCGATGACTGCCAACGACCGACGCAAAGCATGGAGCTGGATTCCAACCCTTTATTTCGCGGAAGGTATCCCGTACGTACTGGTCATGACGGTGTCCGTGGTCATGTACAAACGACTGGACATCTCGAATACGGACATTGCGCTGTACACGAGTTGGTTGTACCTGCCATGGGTCATCAAGCCGCTCTGGAGTCCGTTGGTCGACATCCTTCGGACCAAGCGCTTCTGGATCGTATCCATGCAGTTGGTGATCGGCGCGGCCATGGCAGGCGTGGCCTTCACCATCCCTGCCGACAACTTTTTCCAGTGGTCACTTGCCTTCCTGTGGCTCATAGCGTTCAGCTCGGCCACCCACGACATTGCAGCTGATGGATTCTATATGCTGGCGCTGGATGACTCGGACCAGGCATGGTTCGTGGGGATCCGATCCACCTTCTACCGCCTGGCAATGATCACGGGGCAGGGGCTGCTGGTCATGCTGGCCGGTTGGCTGGAGGTCCGTCAGGATTCCATCCAGCATGCGTGGGCCGTCACATTCGGCATCATGGCGGCGGTATTCCTGCTCATCATGGTGTATCACCGGTTCGCCCTGCCCCGACCCGCGTCCGACATGGGTGCCAGCGGCGGATCGGCCTCTGACATCCTGCGTGATTTCCTGGCGACGTTTGCTTCCTTCTTCCGGAAAAAGCAGATCGGACTCATTCTGTCCTTCTTGCTCCTGTTCCGGCTTGGAGAGGCACAGCTGGTGAAAATGGCGTCGCCGTTCCTGCTGGACACGGTCGATGCCGGTGGGCTGGGTCTTTCGACGTCCGAAGTGGGCTTCGTGTATGGCACGATCGGTGTGTTGGCGCTCACACTCGGGGGCATTCTGGGTGGCTTCGTGGCGTCCCGGAATGGCCTCAAATACTGGTTGTGGTGGATGGTGGCGGCCATCAACCTGCCCAATTCCGTGTACATTTTCCTGGCATGGGTGCATCCGGAGAGCACATTTGCTGTCTATGCGGCCGTCGCGGTGGAGCAGTTCGGGTATGGTTTCGGATTCACAGCGTACATGCTCTACATGATTTACATCGCAGACGGGCCACATAAAACGGCTCATTTCGCAATCTGTACGGGTTTCATGGCGCTCGGAATGATGCTTCCGGGCATGATTTCGGGGTGGATACAGGAAATGCTCGGGTATCCCATGTTCTTCGTGTACGTCTTGCTGGCGACCATTCCAGGATTCATTGTTTCGGGTCTCGTCCCACTGGATCCAGACTTCGGTCGAGGGAAGAAAACATGATCCGACCCGCCGTTCGCGACGACGCAGCGCGTCTCATGACATGCTGGAACGATGCCATGCCGTTCGACAGGTTGACGTTCGAGTTGCTGCATGAGAAGTTGTGGGCCGATCCTGACCTCAGCGAACAGGATGTGCTGGTGGACGAGCGTGACGGTGACATTGCCGGATTCGGTGTACCCGTGTGCCGGCCCGATCAGGAATTCGGCGTCATCAAGATGTATACGGTGTCCCGGTCGTTCAGGCGCTGCGGGCTTGGCTCGGCGTTGCTCGAGGCCATGGAGGAAAGGGTCCGGCGCTCGGGACGGACCCGCGTCCGGCTGGGCGAGTCTCCACCGAATTATCTGGTGCCAGGTCTCGATGTCCGGTACGAGGAGGCGGGTGAATTCTTTCGTCGACGCGGATACCGTTCCATCGGTCGCACGGTAAACCTGCAGGTGGATCTGGCATTCCTGGACCCACCCGACATGTCGGACCATGATGTCCATTATGGCGTGTATCACGTGCGGCGTGCCACGGAAGAGGACCAGGACGGCATCATGGAGCTGTTGCGTGCCCATTGGAACGCATGGCTTCCGGAAGTCAGTACGGCACTGTCCAACATTCCGGTGACGGTACACGTCGCTGTTTGCGGACTCGGCAGCGAAAGACCCGGTCAGGTTGTCGCGTTTTCAGCCTCTGAGGCGAATAACAAGGGGACGGGGTGGTTCGGGCCCATGGGCACCGATCCCGACCACCGGGGGAAGGGCCTCGGACGGATCCTCTTACGGCGCTGCTTGGAGGATCTTCGCCGCACAGGTCAGATCACCGCGACTATTCCTTGGGTTGGTCCCGTCGGATTCTACCATAAGGCCGTCGGCGCACAGATATCCCGCGTATTCGAGCGCATGGAGAAATCCCTGGGCTGACTACCAGCCTACACGTACCGTCGCAGACGGAGTGGTAGAAGACGGCTGGCTATCCGAATCGGAGCGGGTGGGCGTGCGGCCCCAAGCGGCATGTGCATCAAGGACCCGACGGGGAGTGGATTTAGTTGAATTATTTTCTTTAGGAGTTGCACTTCCGTCCGATATCTTGCTTGAAGGCGGCTCAGAGCGGTTTTCGACAGACGCGAGGACGGGCAGATCAAGACTGCTGTTCGAACGATTTGTCGGGGACAGGGACTCCAGCCGGGCATTCGGATAGTAGAAAGCCAGGATTTCCTGGTGGGACTGACCGGCAAGGGCCCTCCCATGGGCGCCATACTGGCTCAACCCGACACCATGCCCGAAGCCATGTCCTTCCAAACGATAGGAGCCGCCCCGTTCCTTGAGCTCAAAAAATGAGCTACGGGCAGACGATGCCCCATGGGCAGCCGCAACGGCAGCACGGAATGACGTGCCGGTTACGGTTCTTGGATTGGATCCCTTCAGCTTTACCCGCTGCACGCGTCCATCCCGTGACGTCTCCAGGACCTCTATTCCGCGTACACGCATGCCGAATTGCTTCGAAAGCGATGCATGGAGTACGCCCTTATCGATATCGAACGTCCACTCCGAATGGGGAGATACTGCATCGAACGCATCCTTGCGGCTGGTCAGGTAGGGCAACTCCGGGGTATTCCACACGCTCGCATTGCTGGCCGTGAATCCACCGTTTGAAGATGAATAGACGGCTTCAATGAGATGTCCGTCGTATGTCAGCACCTGTCCCTCCGTGGCGCGGGCTGCGTCCAGGACGGCCGGCGACAAGCGTTCTTCCCCCCGGTACACCTGGGAGCGTTCATCGTCCAGCAGCTGTACGCCCGCTTCCATCATGGCCAATGCATACGTCCGGGCCACGATGGCCATTGCGCGGGCACCTTCCACATCGTCCAGGCCGTACTCAGAACCGACCACAGCGGCTACATACCGCTCCAGGGACACATGGTTGATGACCTGCATCCGTCCTGATGTCGGTGATACAGAGAACTCCAGGCGTCCAGCATAGGACTGCCCACCCAACCGGATCGGCGATCCTTCAGGTGCATGCACCATGAAAAGGGCTCCGGAATGTCCGCGGCCACCCGCCGTCAACTGTACCCTGCCGTTTCGCTCTCGCACCTCGATGCGGGTACCCCGATCAAGTTGCAGGAACGCGGTTGGCGAACCGTCTGCATACACACGGGCACCCAAGTCGCCAGCCGTGGCGGTTACCGTCAGGCTGCCGGGTGTAGCCAGAACCACCCGTACATCTTCCTCTCCGCCGGCCCATGCCGGGCGCGCGACGCCTCCCAGCCAGAGGGCTGCGAGCAGCAGAAAGGTGATATACGAGCGGGACATGGTCAATCCAGTTGGTTGTGAACACGGTATCGACGATCGCGCTACGCGATTTAAGCTGCGGTCCCATATGCCGATCAGGTGCCACCTGGCTCAGGTCGTTGACTACTTTCAACCATTCACGCTGGCAACGTGTAACATCCGATGGTCGCTCGCTATCATAGGATCGGGTGAGCTACTGCGGCCTCTCTTTGAAGAGTAACCCGCATTGGTAGCACATAGAGACCCCCGGCGAAGTGGGTGCGCTGGGGGTCTCGTCTTTTTTGTAGATTCTTGCGCATGAACCGAATCCATATCCTCAATGGTGATGCGCTGGCCGACCGGTTCCCGGATGCCATTGACGGCGACCGGATCGTGGCAAGGGAATGCCTGTGCGACGGACCGGTCTCGGACCGGGATGGTATGGAATTCTGGGCGGTCCGCGCCAACTTCATGGCGTCAGCGTACGGAATTCCGGTGACCGAGTACATGGAGCAGACGCCCCATGAATTCAACCGGATACTGGATGCCAGTCCGCCCGTTGAATGGTATCTGTGGTTCGAGGACGACCTGTTTTGCCAGGTGAACATGTGGTTCGTCAGTGCACTCATTTGCCGCAGGGAAGCTTCAGCTACGGCGTTCCTGGTGCGGCCCGAAGTCCATACGAGGTATGGGTTTGCCGGTGTGCATGCCTCGAACCTGCGTGGGCTGCTTCACCGGCGGCTCGAACTTACGCCCGAAGTCCTTTCCGGACTGGCGGCATGCTGGCAATCCTATCGACGGTCGGACGTTGACGGTCTGGTTTCGAAGCTGAAGGCGATGCTACCCGAACATCCTTGGTTGGCCACGTCGTTGAAAGCGGTATGCGGCCTTCCGGGCGAGCCAAAAGCGATTCTGAACCGCATCAGGCAGGCAAACCCGTCTGCGTCCTTTCCCTCGATACTGGACCAATTCAGCGCGCAGGCCCCGGAATACGGTTTCGGAGATCTGCAGGTGAAACGTCTCCTGGATCAGGATTCGCGGATGAGATCCAGCATGTGACCCAGATCGTCGCGCAATTCACGCCGGTCAATGATGCGGTCCACAAACCCATGCTCCTGCAGGAATTCAGACGTCTGGAAGCCCTCCGGCAGGTCCTGACCCATGGTTTCGCGGATAACGCGAGGACCGGCAAAACCAATGAGTGCACCGGGTTCGGCGAAATGGAGGTCGCCCAGCATGGCGAATGATGCCGTGACACCACCGGTCGTTGGGTTCGTAAGCAGAACGATGAACGGTTGGCCCGCTGAGTCGAGTTTCGCCAGGTGCGCCGAGGTCTTCGCCATCTGCATGAGGGACAGTGCACCCTCCATCATGCGGGCGCCTCCACTCTGCGCAATGACCAGTACGGGCGACTCCTGTTCATAGCCACGCTTGATGGCACGTGCAATGACTTCACCCACCACGGACCCCATGGAGCCGCCGATGAACCCGAAGTCCATGGCTGCGATGGAGAGGGGGTGACCATGCACCTTTCCTGTGGCCGCTTTCGCTGCGTCTGACAAGCCGGACGAGGCCTTTGTGGCGACCAGCCGGTCGGCGTAAAGTTTGCGGTCTTTGAATCCGAGTGGATCGGCGGGGAGCAAGTCCTCGTCGTGGAGTTCGAATATGCCGTCGTCGTAGAGAAGCTGGAAATACCCCAGGCTCGACATCTTGAAATGGTAGTCGCACTTCGGACAGACGAGCAGATTGCGTTCCAGCTCCCGTCGGTTTACGGTCTCCGAACATCCGGAACACATGACCCATTGGCCGTCCGGTACTTCGTTCTGCTTGGAGGTGTCCGTCTTGATGCCGGCCGACTTGCGGATGAACCAGGACATATGCGATGCGTGTGGGTGAGTGTCAGGAACCACCGAACGGAAGCCGGTCGAAAACCGAACCCGATGCGGCGCGGGCCACGAAGGCCTTCAGGTAATACGGCTCAAACGTGTCCCGGTCCCCGACAAGGTACGTTTCCGGCGCGTCGTGTACGACCGAAAGCGCGTGAAGAGCCGTCGGCGCCACACGGATGACGGAATCCCGCACCGGAATATCGGGCCCCAGGCGGTCAGGATCACGCGACAAAAAGACATCTTCCCTGCCTGATGACCTGTCGAGAGCGGCCAGCCACTCCGGGAATTCTTCGTCGGTGATGGCGGTATCCGGGGCCCTTCCGGGAGCGCCGACGTACAACTCGCCTCGACGCGCCCGCTCAATGACCACGGTCTGCCCCCGGTCACATTCCGAGGCCTCGGCGGCGGTCAACAGCGACGATACCGCGTAGAGCGGAATGTCCAGCGCCGTGCACAGACCCTTGGCCGATGAAACGCCGATCCGGAGACCTGTGTAGGAGCCGGGGCCGGCCACGACGACAACAGCATCGGGACGTATCCCGGCCCCGCTCAGCAACTCCTGGATGAACGGTGCAACCGACGCGGCGTGCGCCCGTGGCTCGTCCGTTTGCCGGTGCACGACGGCTCCATCATGCTCCAGGGCGACACTGCAAACGTCGCCCGAGGTTTCGATCGCCAAATAGTTCATTGCAGGTGCTACTTCCTTACAGGAGGACGTACGGAAATCCCCTACATGTTCAGGGGCTGATCCGTCGGGTTGACAATATAAAGGGTGCGCGTATTTTGAAAGCCCGTTGACCAGAACGTCAAGACCGTCAGGACACCATGAAAGTATACGACGCCGACCATATCCGGAATGTGGCCCTGGTAGGACACCAGGGCAGTGGTAAAACGATGCTCGCCGAGAGCATGCTCTATGCGGCAGACGCACTGCAGCGCATGGGGTCGATCGAGGAGGGGTCGACGATCAGTGACTACCACCCCAGTGAACACGAACGCGGCATGTCCGTGTTTGCCTCGCTCATGCACGTAGAGTTCATGGGCAACAAGCTGAACGTGATCGACACGCCGGGTTATCCCGATTTCATTGGTGAGGTATCTGCCTCGCTGCATGTAACCGACTCCGCCCTGTTCGTCATCAACGCCACGGAAGGGGTGCAGGTGGGAACGGAGCTGGCGTGGCGAGCGGCAGTCGAACAGGGAACGCCGTCCATGTTCGTCATCAACAAGCTGGATCGCGCCGATTCCGATTTCCGGGACGTGGTGGCACAGCTCAAGAACCGGTTCGGGCGCGGTGCCACGGTGGTGCAGTTGCCCGTGGGTGCGGGCAAGCGGGCCATCATCGATGTCCTGCTCATGAAGCAGATCACGTTCGACGATCACGGCAAGATGACCATCGCCGACATCGATGCGGAGTTCGCTGAAGAGGCTGACACACTCCACAATGAACTGGTCGAGAACATTGCCGAGAATGACGAGAGCCTGATGGAGCTCTATTTCGAAAAGGGCAATCTGTCGGAAGATGAAATGCGCTCCGGTCTCCGGACCGCCATGATCCGACATCAATTGTTTCCCATCTTCCTGACCAGCGCGACTGCGAACATCGGCGTATCCCGTCTCATGGAATTCGTGGGCAACGTGTGTCCCACGCCGAGTCAGATGCCCGAAGCGAAATTGGCCGGGGGTGGCACGATTGCCCCGGATTCTTCCGGTGAGCCGGTTGCCCTGATTTACCGTACCATGGCCGAAGCCCATGTGGGGGACTATTCCTTCTTCCGCATTTATTCGGGGACGTTGGAAGCCGGAATGGACCTGGTCAATGCCGACACCGGTGTGACGGAGCGGCTCGGGCAGGTTTTCAGCATAAACGGTCACGAACGTGACGCCGTCGATAAGATGTATTCCGGGGATCTCGGCGCGCTCGTGAAGCTGAAGAACACGCACACGAACAATACGCTGCATAGCAAGGGGAGCCATGCGGTCATGGAGCCGATTGACTTCCCGTCTCCGCGCTACTCGGCCGGCGTGGTCTCCGTACGGGAGGGTGAAGAGGACAAGCTGGCAATGGGTCTGCACCAATTGCACGAGGAAGACCCTTCGCTGCATATCATCCACGATCAGCTCATGAGCCAGCTGGTACTCAGCGGGCAGGGCGAAATGCATCTGGAAATTGCCAAGTACCGTCTGAAAATCCGGTTCGGCGTCGATGTGGAGTTCGTGCGACCCAAAGTTGCGTATCGCGAAACGGTCCAGACCCAGGCGCGAGCCAAGTACCGGCACAAGAAGCAAACAGGTGGTGCAGGTCAGTTCGCTGATATCGCCATGCTGGTTGAGCCCATCAATGGCGAGTTCGTACCGCCGGACGACATCAAGGTGCGGGGTCAGCACGTTGAGGAAACGTCGTGGGGATCGCGGATTGAATTCATTGACGGCATTGTGGGCGGCGTTATTGACATGCGCCGGTTCTTCGGTGCCATCCAGAAGGGCGTCATGGAGGCCTGTCACAATGGTCCCGTGGCCGGGTATCCAGTCGGAAACGTACGTATTGTGGTCTACGATGGCAGTATGCACGCAGTGGACTCGAATGAGGCCGCGTTCAAGACGGCGGCACGGGCGTGCTTCCGGGATGCTTTCCGGCAGGCGAAACCCACCATGCTGGAGCCCATCCACAACGTGGAGGTGCTCATTCCCGAGTCGTTTACCGGCGACGTAATGGGTGATATGAACACCCGTCGTGCCCGGATCCAGGGCATTGAAACGGAAGGGCCGTTCCAGAAAGTCGTGGCCCAGGTACCCGAGGCGGAACTGTACCGCTACTCAACTTCCTTGCGGTCCATGACACAGGGACGGGGACTTCATCGTTCCGAATTCCGGTCCTACGAGACCATGCCCCGGCACGTTCAGGAGGCTATCGCTTCCGAGATCAAGCCGGACGAGGACTGACGCTCATGTGGGGGCAACCTGACGGTTGCCCCCGCGTAGCAGCGACTACTACGAACAAGTAGTCAGGTATGTCCAAAAAGGAAATCCTCCGGAGCGTCTACGAAGAGAACAAGCGCATCAACGAGAAGCGCTTCGGCGGCCAAGGTGCGTCCGCGCGTTCCGTTGCGGCTGGAATCGGGGGGCTGGGTGTTCTCGCAGTGTTGGTGGTTGTGGCATTCATGGCACTCTCAGCTGACGAAAACGTCGTGCAGCAGGGACCGGCGACAGGCAATGGCCCGGTCATGCGGATGGGCGTACCGGTACAGCCCGACACAACGTCGAACGATGCGGTACCCGCCGGACCCTCCCTGGATGTGCTGGCGGCGTCGGACGTGCCGCTGGCATCCCTGTTCGACCTGGGTATCCATACGATTGTCGTGGATGCCGGTCATGGCGGGGTCGATTCGGGTGCACGGGGAAGGGAAGGGCTGTTCGAAAAGGATGTCACGCTCGACGTGGCGCAGCGCCTGAAGCGTCGGCTGGACCAGCACGAATCCTACAGCGTCCTGATGACGCGCACCTCCGACAGCACGCTGACGCTCAGGGACCGGGTGGAGTTTGCCAATGGCAACGATGCCGATCTGTTCATTTCCATACACGTCAATTACTTCCCATCCGATTCTGTCTACGCGCTGGAGACGTACTACTTCGGTGGTCAGTCCGACGACGCGGCCTTGCGTTTGGCGGAACGGGAGAACCGGAATTCGGACTACTCGGTGGCTGAGTTCAATCGCATGATGTCGAGGGTGTCGGACCAGGTCAAGGGGGAGGAATCACGTCGCCTCGCACGCTCCGTACAGCGCAGCATGATCCGGCATACACGCGCCATAAACGGAGACGTGCAGAACTGGGGAACCAAATCAGGTCCTTTCGTAGTGCTCGTAGGAACAGATGCCCCTGGCATTCTTGCTGAAATTGGTGTAATTAGTAATGGAGATGAGGAATCCCGGCTTGTGACACCTGAATACAGGGAGCAACTGGCACTGTTCATCGAAGAAGGCATTATCAACTACCTGAAGCAGATGTCTCCGGAGGCGGAGGCCCAGTAGACACGAAACGAACCCATGGCCACGAAAAAGAGCACTACTAAATCTTCGTCATCCAAGAACACGCTGTACATCGGTATTGATCTGGGCACATCCCGGAGCGCTGTCGTCGCCAGCAATGGTAAGCGGGAGTGGGTGCAGAGCTACGTCGGATGGCCCAAGGACTTCGTATCCCGGAAGATGCTGGGCAAGAGCATACTCTTTGGTGAGGAGGCCCTGGAGAACCGCTTGTCTCTGAATTTGTCCAGGCCGTTGGAGCAAGGTGTGATCCGCGATGGAACCGTCCGGGACGAAGACGCTGTCCGCGAATTGGTGCACCACCTGATCGAGAAAGCGAACCCCGGTGCAGCCACGGAGATCTATGCAGCCGTCGGTGTGCCTGCTGAAGCGCTGCGTGTGAACAAGATGGCGATCCGCGACGCGGTGAAGGAGTACGCCGATCGCCTGATGGTGGTATCGGAGCCCTTTTCTGTGGCATACGGATTGGGCGTGTTGAACAACTCGCTCATCATCGATATCGGTGCCGGAACCATGGACTTCTGCATCATGCACGGGACCATGCCAGGCGAGGAAGACCAGCGCACCCTGACCATGGCGGGCGACTTCATTGATCGCCAACTGCTGAGTCTGTTACGTGAACGCCACCCCGATGCCCGATTCTCGGAAACCATGATCCGGGCAGCCAAGGAATCAGGCGGGTTCGTGGGCAGCGGCAAGAATCGAGTGAAGGTGAAGGTGCCGGTCGATGGCGTATCCACGACACTCGACATCACCAATGAGATGCAGCGTGTCTGCGAGAGCATTATTCCGGCCATGTCGGAAGCGGTCATGGACCTTATTTCGCGTTACGAGCCGGACTTCCAGGACGAGGTAAAGCAAAATATTTATCTGGCCGGCGGTGGCAGCCAGATACGAGGGCTGGACGCTGCATTGATCGACTCCCTGAAGGAGTATGGATCGTTCGGTGTCCACATCATTGACGACCCGCTCTATGCCGGTGCAGAAGGTGCCCTGGCCCTCGCCCAGGACATGCCGGATGAGTACTGGGAAGACATGTGAGGGCTATATTCGGGTTCGCGCTAACCAGCTGAACCCGACCATGACCACCTGCCTCGCATCCGTCCGTTCGTATTTGCTGCCGTTCCTGTTCATCGCCTTCCTGTGGGTGGGCTGTACCGCTCCCGCAGACACGTTTTCAGCCGAAGAGGTGGCCACGTGGGAAGCGCGTGCGGCAGATGTGACGATTACCCGGGATAACTGGGGTATTCCGCACATCCACGGTGCTACCGATGCCGATGCAGTATTCGGGATGATCTACTCCCAGGCCGAGGACGACTTCAATCGCATTGAAGTGAACTTCCTCAATGCGCTCGGGCGTCTCAGCGAGGCAGAAGGAGAGGGCGAACTGTACCGGGACCTCCGGATGCGACTCTTCATTGACGAGGCCGATCTGAAGGCAATGTATGCCGACAGTCCAGCATGGCTCCAAGACCTCATGGACGGTTGGGCAGCTGGGTTGAATTACTACCTGCACACGCACCCGGACGTGACACCGCGGGTGCTGACGCGCTTTGAGCCGTGGATGGCGCTGGCGTTCAGCGAGGGCAGCATCGGGGGCGATATCGAACGCGTCAGTACCCGCGGCCTGGAGACCTTCTACGGTGCCGATCCGGTCGCAACGCTCGGCACGCCGGTCGGTGAGCCCGACGACGGTGACATGGCGACGTCCGGCTTCATCCCGGAGCCCACGGGATCGAACGGGTTTGCCATTGCTCCCTCGAATACGGTGAACGGAGAGGCGCTGCTGCTCATCAATCCCCATACATCATTCTATTTCCGCGCCGAACTCCAGGTAACGTCCGATGAGGGGTTGAACGCCTATGGTGCGGTAACGTGGGGCCAGTTTTTCGTGTATCAGGGCTTCAACGACCGGGTAGGCTGGATGCATACGTCCAGCCGCGCGGACAACATTGATGAGTATCTGGTGACGGTGGTCGACCGGGAGGATGGGCTCTACTACGTGCATGACGGCGTGGAGAAGCCGCTGTCGGCGAAGACGGTTACCATCGACTACAAGGAAGATGGCGGGATGGCCTCCCGTGATTTCACGATCTACCGCAGCCACCATGGACCCATCATCCGGGCAGAGGATGGCAAATGGGTGGCCTTTCGCATCATGGAAGAGCCGCTGAAGGCCCTGCAGCAGTCGTACCTGCGCACAAAGGCGCGTTCCTACGAGGAATTCCATGACACGATGGAGCTCCACACGAATTCGTCGAACAACACGGTCTACGCCGATGCCGATGGTACCATCGCGTACTTCCACTCCAATTTCATTCCAATCAGGAATCAGGCATACGACTACAGTGGGCTCATTGACGGGAGTACGTCCGAAACGGACTGGCAGGGCGTCCACAGCGTGGACGAATCCATCCTCATCGTGAACCCGCCGAATGGCTGGATCCAGAACACCAACAATTGGCCATTCTCGGCGACCGGAGAAAACAGTCCGGAAAAGGAGGACTTCCCTGCGTACATGTCACAGAACCCGGAGAATGCTCGTGGATTGCACGCCCTCCGCGTTCTTGAAGGCGTAACTGACTTCACTGTCGAGTCGCTCCGGGATGCGGCCTACGATTCGTATTTGACGGCATTCGAGCCTCTGATTCCGGGTCTGTTGCAGGCATACGACACGCTCCCGGACACGAACCCGTTGAAGGTGGCGACGGCCGATCAAATCGCGGTTCTGCGGGACTGGGACCTGCGATTCTCCGTGGACTCCGTACCCACATCCGTGGCCATTTTTTGGGGAACGGATTTCTTGCGCGAGGCCCGTACTGCGGCCCGTGACGCTGGCGTATCCCAGGATCAATTCATTTCGGACGTGAGCAACCCTGAACTGTGGGTAGCGTCCCTCGATGCGGCGCGGCAGAAGCTGGAGGATGACTTTGGCGCGTGGGATACTCCTTGGGGAGAAATCAATCGATTTCAACGCCTGACGGGTGACATCGTACAGCCGTTCGATGACGATGAACCCAGCATCCCGGTCGGTTTCACGTCGGCCACGTGGGGTTCACTGGCCGCGTATGGCCAGCGCACGTTCAATGACACGAAGAAGATCTACGGCACGCGGGGGAATTCCTTTGTGGCTGTTGTGGAGTTCGGCGATCGCGTGCGTGCCATAGCCATCACAGCGGGCGGCCAGAGCGGCGACCCGGCCAGTCCGCATTTCAATGACCAAGCCGAGCGTTACGCATCGGGCGACCTGCGCGAAGTGCATTTCTACCGGGAAGACATCGCGCGTGTGGCGGAGCGGACGTACAATCCCGGGGAGTGACCGGGGTGAAGATGATTATTTCAGCAGCGTGATCATGCGGGTTTGACGCGCTCCACCCGCGTCCAGAACCTGGAAATAGACACCCGATCCGAGCGAGGACGCATCGAAGCGGACATCGTGCCAGCCAGCCTGCGCAGGCCCAGCGAACGGTACGGCGACTTGACGTCCCAGCACGTCGTAAACAGCTAAACGAACGTTGGATGAGGTGGGCAGGCCGAAACGAAGCGTCGTTACCGGGTTGAACGGATTCGGATAGTTTGGCGCCAAAACCAGTTCCACCGGTAGCTCCAGAGCGTCCTCGGTATCGACAGCTATCTGGCCGATAGTGACCTCGACGTAGTGATCGAATCCTGTCACGGTGTGCATGCCGTCCGTCGCCGTCAGTTTGTCATACAGCCAAACAACCGTACCCGGTGGGACACCCATATCGAATAGCTTGTCATTGAGCTCGCCGTATGAAATGGTGAATCGGGTTTCGATTCCCATGTCCTCTTGAAGCACCAACTCATGGTCTGCGACAGTAAAGATTTCATACGTGTACTCAAGCAGATCCCCATCAGGGTCTGTAACGCGGGTCCAGTTGACTTCGAACACCTGGCTACGATCTCCACTGATGTCGAGATTGTCCTGGTAGTGGTCGAAGGTGGGCTCCCGTGGCGGATCGGGTACGGGGGACACATCGATTGTCGCAAGGACATTACTGAAGCTGTAATCGCCGTCGGTCACCCGATACCGGAAGATATCCGTTCCGTTGAAGTTCTCGTGTGGCTGGTACGAAAACGATCCATCAGTATTGAACACGATGGTACCGTTGAGTGGCTCTGATTCCAATTCGACACGGAGTGTTCCGCTACCGGAATACTGGTCATTCTGTAGAACTCCGGACTGGATTGAGACGGTAAGTTCCGTGTCTTCAGTGACGGCGAACTCATCAGAGCCGGGCGTGATGACCGGCGAGCCAGAAGTCGCAACGCCATCTTGATACAGGAGAAACACCGGGTCACTGGGGACAACAGTGAACAGGTCCGATGTCGTTACCTGCTGCGCGAGAACCCGCTGCCTGGACGAGCCATCGTAGAACTGGAGTGCTTCAGTGAGCTCATCAGCCGGCACACTGATCGATGACTCTGTGACGCCGGTGCGGTACACCAACAAATCGCCCGACTCAGCATCGTACAACCGCCAGCTATAGGTCAATGAGGCGTTTTCTGGATCGACGGACGGCGTCCAGCCAAAAACCACATCCGAGGATGAACCCGACAGGTCGAACTCGACGCTGGTCATCTGCGGCGTGGATGGAGGGCTGTCCGGATCAACGTCGAAGTACTTCTTGAGAAGGGTCGCACCGCGTGTTCTGATTTGCTGACCTTCCGTCGTGCCGAAACGCGCCGTCAATGGCTCCCAAACCCACCGCTCAAGACCGTTGTGGTCCGGGCTATCATCGGAAAGTGGAAGTCCGTTCTTGGCGAAAAAGTCCCACGCTTCCTCGGCTGTTCTGGGAGCATGTGCGATATAGTACTCGAGGCGATCTTTGGCTCCCTGACACACTGGGTACGATGAAAGCCTCACGTCGGTCGACGTCGAAGGGATGAAGCCCCAGAATTCAAACAGGGAGGCTACGTTACACCCCAAGCCTTCTGATCCCTTGAGCATGAACTCGTCCCGATCTATTTCCATCTGGCCCATGTGGAAAGGTCCACCAGCGGCCAGATCGGCCTCATAGAAAGGGCGATAGAGATTGTACATGGCATCCCATGATCCAAACATGTCGACCAGGTCTATGTATTTGGCAATGCCGCGATCCTGGTAGCGAAGCTGGTGATCCTCGATCTCTCTTCTAGTCCTGAAGTTGTCCATGGCCATCCAGTCGACGGCGGCCCCCAGTCGGTCAAGTCGCTGGAAGCTGCTCAGCTTCAAGGACTCGTCCAGCGGGACATCCATGACGTGGTTCAGGACGGCGGCAGCGGGGAGATTTACGATCGACTCAATTTCCCCCTGAGGCGTGTAAGGAGCATGGTGATGGGCCATCTCGTGAATCATGATCACAAATTCACCACCCGTGCTCTTTTCAAAATTTCTGGCATCGGAGAGACCAAAAGGCGAGTAGGAGCCTTTTGCCAGTTCTCCTTCTCGCATTGCCCATAACCCAGGGAAAACGGGATATCCGCCAGGATAAGATCCGATGGCCGGCGATTTGGCGTCCATGGCCCATCCTTCCGGCCGAGGACGGTCAACCGGTCGCCCATACACGGTTTGCATGATGTCCATGGCACGGTCCCAGCGCGCCAACAGCGTATCAGGCCGTTCAAAATCGAGGATTTGATCCGTTGGGGCGGTGAACTGGTATTTGTCTGATTCAAAGTCTGCCCATGGAGCCTGGAAGGTACTCTGTTCAGCCCAATCGGCTTCTGTCATCTTACGTCCCGTCCGTGAGCTGTAATAAGGTGCCCTCACAGCTCCGGACACACGTATGGGAAGCCAGCCGAGTTCAGTATGCATGGGCACAACGAGGTATATGCCTCCTCCCAGGGGGTTGACGACCTGGATTGTTTCGGCATCGATGGGGTAATCCACACTGATCAACGGATAGCGATTGCTCTCGGCATGCTGTCGTACATCGAACGTGTGTACTCCCACTCTGATATGGACCCCGGAATTGACCAGACTCGGGTCTACAGCAATCGTCACGAGTTCTCCAGCCGGGGCATACACGCCTAACGGGCGATACAGCGCAGATGCAAGCGGATTGGCGGGGTTATCGTTCATTTGGGTCAGCAGGTACCCACCGGGCCGCGGGAAGGAAGCGTTGGCTTCGATCTCGAAATCCTGAACACGCTGTGCGGATGCTGGAACCACACCTGGCCAGTTGGCATGATCCTCGAAGACAATTCCCTCGGCCAACGGTGCTGTGGCAGGAGTCAGGCCGTTTTCAAGGAGCCATATCCCTGTGTCCAGGAACACGCGCGTAACGGGATCGACCGCCTCGTGCCGGATCATAGGTTCGTTGAGGTCATAGATCGGCTCACGGTTGGCTGCGTACGCTTCACTGAATGCCTTGAAGACCGGAATTACGACTTCGGGATCTGCACCTTGGAGGTTGTCTCGAACCGTGCGCTGATAATCGTTCAGTTGGTCTGTATCCAGATTCAACTGGGTCAGGTGCGATGTCAGGGCGTCAAGTGCGGATACGAGCGTATTGGAGTCACCCGATGCTTTTGGAGTAGCAATCCGGATATTATCCAGGGCGGTTGTCAGGTGGTTGAACTGATAGATTTCGTTCGGATCCAGCAACTCTTCCGGGAGAAATCCTGCTTCCTCTGTCTGTGGATGGGGTGCCCCAAAACGAGGAGTATAAAGCGGCAGGGTGTCCAGAAACGGCTGGGGGTCTTCCCGGGCGCCGTCGATACCCTCGTCGAGGGAAACCGTCATCAACTGGGAGTTGAAGGCAAATGTGGCCTCTCTGGCGACGAAATCGAACGACAGGGACACATAGTGCCATGTATCGGGCGCAATGCCCCAGAAATAGCGTGCCATCTCCCCACCGATACCCAATCCATAGTTGAAGGAAAAGAGCAGCTGCTCACTCTCGCGACTGACCGTAATTCGATAGCCCGGATCTGAGTAGCCCCACGCCTTTGTTGCCACCAGCATTCGTGCTTCCTCTTCCACCATGGTCGAAAAGGAATCCGAGGGGACCATGAATTCAAACGACACCGAAAACGAGTCATCGAAGCGCATCTGGCTGTGCATTTGCTCGGAGACACCCAGAAAGGATTGGCCCACCAGCCATGCTACCTGATTTCCATTGTATTCGCCAAGGAAGGCTGGACCGGCGGGTTCCAGAGCATTCGAGCCGTTCCGGTCGGTCAGGCCAGTTGAGAAGTCGTAGTAGCTGTCAACAACAGATTGACCATAGACAGGCAATGAGAGGGTACAGACGAGCGCAAATGCAAGCAGTCGGGGGAAGCGCATGGAACAGATTCTGAGCGTAGAAGATTACCAGGATATATGGAGCCCGTCTCCGGGACCAAAAAGATAAGCACTATCCGATTGGGCCCTCAACCAACAAAAGAAGGCCCCTCCACTGACGTGAAAGGGCCTTCTTGCGTGGCGAGAGAGAGACTTGAACTCTCGACCTCCGGGTTATGAATCCGACGCTCTAACCAGCTGAGCTACCTCGCCTGGGATGTTGCGGGGCCGAAATTACGCTTTGCAACAGCGCCGATCAACGCCGTAACCGGGCCGGGGTTCTTCCTTCACCGTTCTTCACGGAGTCTGTGCCGGAAGTGTGCCCCCTGCGGGATCCGATTCGCACCAGACTCGTCACAGCGGCATGGCTGTGGACCGACTCATAGGACAGGACCGCGTGCGTGGCACGTTTACCCGCGCCGTCACCAGCGGACGCGTGGCACATGCCTATTTGTTGCACGGGCCCGATGGGTCGGGGAAGCGGGCGGCTGCGCTGGCCTTTGCCCAGCTCCTGCAGTGTACCGACCGGACGGCCGCAGGTGCGCCGTGTGGCGCATGCTCTGCATGCAACAAGGTGCCGCGCATGATCCATCCGGATGTGCATGTCCTGCTGCCGCATACGAACGATGCCACGTCCGACGATGTGAACGCGCGGGTAGCGCTGCTTGCTGAATCGCCGTATGAGATCATAGACTATCAGCGCCGTCCGAAGCTCGATGATGCATCGAGCGCATCCAACAAGCAGGTAGCGTATCTGGTGGAGCGTATCCACGAAGACCTGCGCCGGCCCATGAGCTACCGGCCGGCCGAAGGCACCTACCGGATTGCCATCCTGCTCGATGCCGATCTCATGCGCACGGAAGCGGCCAACGCGTTTCTGAAGCTGCTCGAAGAACCCGGCGACAACACCGTCTTCCTGCTGCTCACGAGCCGCCTGGACCACATGTTGCCAACCATCATGAGTCGGTGCCAGCAGGTTCGGTTCGATCCCTTGCCGGCGGACGCAATTTCAGACGCACTACTCGAGGAAGGACTGTCGGACCCGGAAATGGCGCCGGTCGTCGCCCGGATGTCCGACGGTTCCTACACGCGCGCCCGTGAGCTGGCCTCAAGCAACGAGCTGAGAGGCAGCCGCGAATTCATCCTGGACTTTCTGCGCCAATCGTACGTTGGGAACGGGCATGTTGTCATGCAGCAGGTCGACACGTTGGCCGCACTGGGCCGCGAACCGCTGAAATTCCAGTTGCAGGTGCTGCTGGGCGTACTCCGCGACCTGGTTCTGTTCAGCGCCGCGGGCCCTGATGCCCCGATTGTCAACGTAGACAGGAGGGAGGTGCTTCGAAAGTTCGGCTCATCGCTTCCGGAAGCGCGGTTGGATCTCATGACGGACTGCGTGGAGCGGTCGACGTATCTGCTGGAGCGGAATGCCAACGCACGATTGGTCCTGGCTTCGTTGTCGCGTGCCCTTGGACGGGCCATGCGGGGCGATGCATCGGCCTCGGTGCCCATCTCCCTGACAGAATTCTGAGGGGAACTGTCAGTCGGTGCGGAGCGACCCCAGGATGTCGTCGGCGGAGGATCGAACGAGGGCAAGGATGGCACTGTGTGGTACAATCAGGAAGGAATCGCCTTCGAATTCGACTTCGATGGCTTCCTTGCGCAGGAAGTAGGCGGTGTCGCCCTTTTGCGCCTGGAGCGGGAGGTAGCGCACGGCATGCCGTTCACCGGACCATGGTTCTCCTTCGCTGAACTCCGGGTTCGGGGTAACATAGCCCGGGCCTACACCCACAACCGTACCGCCGTGAACCTGCTCCTTCGAAGCAACGGATGCAGGCAGGACGAGGCCTGACGACGTTTTGCGTTCACCGTCTTCCGGTGCAACAAGCACGCGGTCGCCAACCATGATCAATTCACGCATCAGGTATCAACAACTGGTTCAGGAGGGTTTCATAGCGATCAATACCGGATTCACGTTCGTAGTACGCACTGCGTTCCCGGGCATTTCGACTCCACTGCTCGAACGAATCGTGGTCGGTCAAAACGTCCGTGGACTCCAGGTTGTCCCACGAAACCCATCGCCCGGTGGCATGCAGGCGAACTTCCTCACCAAGCGGGCCATCCTGGTCACATACTGCCAGAATGGGAGCACCGGATGTCATGGCAGGAATGAGCTTTGACGGGATGAACGAGCTTCCGGACCCCGTTCGTTCGGTGACGACATAATAGTCGCACCACCCCAACCACTCGGCCAGCCCGGCCTCATCGGTGAGCGAGGCCATGATGAAGCGGCTATCCGCCGTAGCACGGATCCAGTCGCGCATTTCGTGCGCTCGTGCTCCGTCGGCGTGAATCCTGAACAGGAACGGTTCAGGGCGACTGTGCAGGTCTTGGCAAAATCGGAGCAGGTCCTGCTTCGATCCCAGATTCCCTGAGTAGAGCAGCCGCAGGGGCGTATTCGGTGTCACCCGCACGTGCGCGTGGCGCTCCACCTCCGTGGCCAGCTCCCTATGCAGCCAGTTCGGTAGCAGATGCACACGGTCCGGTGAGCCAGGGATGGCGGCAAGCGCCCGTACCATGGGGCCGGATATGCTGGACCACGTCCCGGCCTTGCGGAACAGCGCGTTCTGGATGCGTGCGAGCAGCGATCCTGCGCGGCCCGCCATGCCGCCCGCTGCTGCCGCCTGTGCGGAGAGGTCCTGTACGTTCAGCCACAGCGGGGCATCGGCATGGCGGGCCGCCAGGATGCCGTACCCGACAGCGCCGACCAAGGGGCAGAAGACGTGTACCGCGTCGTAGTCGCCATGGTCCGGGAGCCGCCGGACGAGCGACAGGAAGAACGATGCCTCATACAGCAACCGCTGGAAGAGGCTGTTCGGATTCGAAGGGATATACAGTCCGTGACGATGGATTCGTACACCCCGTTCAGTAGAAGTTTGTATACGAAAACCATTCTCTCCGCTCTTGTCTTTCCACTCCGGATAGTAGGAGTAGGCGCAGCGGACCGTCACATCGTACCCGCGTTCAGCCAGGCCCTCGCAGAGGTCTGCAAACAGGACACCACCGCCCAGATCGGGCCGGTAGACGTTCACAATGACCAATATGCGGATGGGGCGGGAGGGCATACCCACAAGGTACGACACAAAAAAAGCACAGCCGCTGGGCGACTGTGCTGATTATGTTTGGATCCGGCCCGGTTGAGCATCCGGTACGGCTCCGTTTCGGAGCGGGTGCAGCGTGAGCTACAGGAGTTGAAACACCATAAGAACAATCAGGCCGACGACGCCCGCTCCAAACGTCATCGCTCTGATCGCACGATCAACGGGATTACGCATGTGGGCGTGGCTGTGTGGTTCGGTAGGAATGGTGGGTGCCGGAATGTACAACGTGCACTCCCCGGGCAAAACGTCCCGGCCGGAATATAGCCACACATATATTGTATTCACAACTTGTTCACGTATTTATTTGGGTATGCATACGTGAATACCTGGAAAACGTGCTCCCGGAGTCCCCCTGGCTATTTATTGGGGGACAGATTTCTCACAAATACCGTTGGGAATGGCCCGGGAATGAGGTCTGTGCACCTTCTCCTGTCGGAAATCATCCTGTCCATGCAGGTGCTCCGTTACAAATATGTGGTACTGTTTACCACTCGTTTTCATCTTTCGCTACGCCCGTTTCCACGGGCACGGGGTAGATGTTCGAGAAGCATGCGTTGCAGTATCCGCGCGTGGACTCGTTCGCCGCCCGTACCGCCTCCATCATGCCGTCGACGGACAGATAGGCCAAGGAGTCGACCCCCAGCCATTCTGCCATGGCATCGACATCGCCGTCGAATTTGTTGGCCAGTAGCTCCTCGCGCGTCGGGAAATCCATTCCGTAGAAACAGGGGGCGACGACAGGCGGCGATGCCACACGGAAGTGGACCTCGCGTGCTCCTGCCTTGCGTACCATCTGCACGAGCTGACGCGCGGTGGTACCCCGGACAATCGAATCATCGACCATGACCACAACCCGGTCCTTCAGGACGCCTTCGACGGTGTTGAACTTGCTGCGTACACGCTGCTCACGGGCCGCCTGGCCGGGAGCAATGAAGGTCCGGCCCACATAGTGGTTTCGGATGAGTCCGATCTCGTATTTGGCGGGATTTCCAAGCTTGTTGCACTCGCTCACGTAGCCCAGGGTGGCCGTATTCGACGAATCCGGTACACTGATGACGATAGGGCGTGTATCCTCGTCGTCGGAGGACGGGACGGGAGCATCGTGGGCCAGCTGCTTTCCGATTTTCCGGCGCACCTTGTCCACCATCTCCCCGAAAATCTTGGAGTCCGGACGGGAGAAATAGACGTACTCGAACACGCATTGGCTGACGCCATGATTGCTCGCCAACGCTATGGAGGAGAACGATCCGGAGCGGCAGCCTTTCTGGTCAATGATGAGCACCTCTCCGGGATTGACGTCCCGCACATAATCGGCGCCGACCAGGTCAAATGCGCACGTTTCTGACGCCACACACCATGCCGTACCCAGGGGGGAGTCCGGTTGATCGATCTTGCCGAGTGCCAGCGGGCGGAATCCGTTCGGGTCACGCACGGCAATCAAGGCATCATCGGTAAGCAACACGAGCGAGAAAGCTCCTTCCAGCTGACCTACGGCATCGATGATCTTGTCAACTTGCTTGCGGCGTGTACTCTGCGCAATGAGGTGGAGAATGAGCTCGGAGTCGGCCGTGCTGGAGAACAACGTTCCGCGCTCAATGAAACTGTTCCGGATTTCCCGCGCGTTGGAGATATTGCCGTTGTGGGCCAACGCCAAGTTGCCGTCGCGATAGTGGACGCGGAACGGCTGGATGTTGGCCAGATTGTCGGAAGCACCCGACGTGGAATACCGGTTGTGTCCAATACCGGTGGATCCGAGCAGTTTGGAATCGAAAATCGAGATGTCCTTGAACACGTCGAGGACAAGGCCGGGACCCTTGAATTCCGGCATGATCTTCTTGCCCTTGGCCTCGTCGAATACACTTGTGACGATTCCGGCCGATTCCTGGCCTCGATGCTGAAGGGCGTGGAGACCGAGGTAAATCTTGTGGGCAGCGTTCTCGGCATTGAACATGCCGACGATTCCGCAAGACTCTTTGTGTTGGCGCATGAGACTGGGCAGCGTGGTGAGGCCGGTCTAATGCTCCTCGCCGCCCTCGGTTTCAGGGAGTGTCATACGCACGGACACAACCCGGTTGTTTTCGATTCGCTCGACGCTCAAGGTGAGTCCTTCATGCTCGTAGGAATCACCTGAATCGGGAATTTCACCGGCCAGATGGAAAATGAGTCCTCCGAGCGTTTCGAAATCATATTCCTCGGTCTCCATGTCGAGACCCGTGATATCGTTCATCTCGTCCAGGTCAATGCGGGCGTCGAATATGTAAACGGTGTCTGACACCCGTTCAAAGAGGTCCGATTCCCGCTCGTCCTGTTCATCCCGGATTTCTCCGACAATCTCCTCCAGTACATCTTCCAGCGTCACCAGGCCGGCCGTGCCGCCATATTCATCGACCACGATGGCAATGTGGGTCTTCCGCGACTGGAAATCGCTGAGGAGGTCATCCAGCTTCTTGAACATGGGGACAAAAATGGCCGGACGGGCCAGTCGGGTCCAGTCCACCCGGTCATCCTCCGGGTGCTCCGTCATGAAGCGAAGCAGATCCTTGGCGTAAATCATGCCCAGGATGTTATCCAGGTGCTCCACATACAGCGGCAGCCGTGAGCGACCACTCTTCCGGATGATGGCGATGGCTTCGGACATGCTGGCTCCAGCCGGCAGGGCGACCACGTCCAGTCGGCTTACCATGATTTCCCGGACGCTGGTCTCACCGAACTCCACAATGGAATGGATGAGCTCGCGCTCCTCCTCTTCGATGTGTCCGTGAGCCTGTCCGATTTCGGCCATTGTCTTGAGGTCATCGGCAGACAGCCTGTTGCTGGCATCCTTGAACCGGTGGTGGAAGCCCTGCATGGTGCGCGCGAGGATGACCGAGACCGGCAGGAGAATGCGGTGCAGCACCAGGAGCAGCCCGCTCATGCGCTTGGCAAACGCAACGGGCCGCTTCGTGGCTATGAGTTTCGGGGTGATCTCCGAAATCACGAGCAGAACGAACGTAAGAACCAGAACCTCCAGGATAACCGTCAGTACGGGACTCCAGGCATTGGCTTCCGCAACAGCGTGCGTCAGAATGGCGGCTGTGATGGCTGCCCCTACGTTCACCAGTGTATTCAGGACGAGAATGGTCACCAGGATGGACCGTGGCGTCTCCAGAAGCCGAAGGACCCGACGGGCCTGGGGATTATCCTCTGCTCCCAGCAGTTCCCTTTGGCCGCTGTCAAGTGTGAACAGAGCCACCTCCGATCCGGAGAACAGCGCCGAAAGCGTCAACAGAATGATGAGCACGACACCGCCTACCAGGAGAGTATCCACGGAGACGTCACCCGTTTGCTGGAGAATCAGCAACGGAAGGAAGCCATAAGACGGAGGTTGGTCGGCGTCCACCAGTGTACAGGACTGCTAGAAGTATTGCTGCGTAATCACAATATACACGAGGATGATGCCGACTGCGACCGGGCACACGTAACGCACGAGGAATCCGAACAAGGCCGATGCCGGCAGCTTGTGACCGCTGGACTCCAGGGACGCCAGTGCCGCTGGTACGCCCCACTTCCATCCCACGAACACGCACAACATGAGGGCCCCGAATGACAGGGAGTAGTTGCCCCAAATGTTATTCTGCAGCGTCAGGAAGTCTATTCCCAGGCCGCCCGTCGTGGTGAAAAAGTCAACTGCGCCCTGGGAGAGTGCGCTGGGGATGGCAAAAATGCTGGCACCCAGAGCGAGCAGCCACGTAGCCTTCTCGCGGCTCCAATGCTTCTCATCCACAAAGTAGGAGACGACGACCTCAAGCAGGGAAATCGTTGAAGTGAGGGCTGCGATCGACAGCAAGGCATAGAATCCGATGGCAAACAGGTGCCCGGCCGGCAACTGGCTGAAAACGGTGGGGAGCACGACAAATACGAGGCCCGGACCTCCATTGGGGTCCACACCTGCCGAGAATAGTGCCGGGAAGATGATGAGGCCTGCCAGCAGGGCAATGCTCGTATCGAAGATGGCCACGATTACACCTGCCTGTGGCAGGTTTTCCTTTTCGGGGAAGTACGACCCATACGTGATCATGGCCCCCATACCAAGGGACAAGGAAAACAGGGCCTGTCCCAACGCTGCGACGACCACGCCGATGGTAATTTTCGAAAAGTCAGGCTTGAACAGGTATTCCAGTCCTTCGTGTGCACCCGGCAGCGTGACAGATCGGACGGCCATGATGGCCAACACAACAAACAGCACCGGCATCAAGATCTTGGAGGCCTTTTCAATACCCGACGACACGCCGCCACGGACCACGATGGCTGTGAGCAGAATGAATGCAAAGGAGAGGACCGGGGCCAACCAGGCATCGCCGATGAGTGCGCTGAAGACCGCACCACTCTCGGCAGCCGTTGTGACGTCGCCAACAGTCCCAAAAATGGCGCCATACAGGTAGGACAGCGTCCACCCGGCAATGACAGCATAGAAGGAAAGGATTGCAAAACCGGTCATGATGCCAAGGCCGCCCAGCCAAGGCCACATGGTTCCGGGGACGAGAGCCTTGAACGCACCGACGGGATTCCTTTCCGTCTTCCGACCAATGGCGAGTTCAGACAGCACCACCGGGACGCCAATCGCAAACACAAACACCAGGTAGATCAGCACAAACGCACCGCCTCCGTTTTCACCGGCAGTGTACGGGAATCGCCAAATGTTGCCTAGACCGATGGCGGAGCCGGCAGCTGCCAGGATGAATCCGAATTTGCCGCTCCATTGGCCGCGAGATGCTGATGCCATGAGGTGTATTCCGTGAATGTAAATGGTTGGGACAGGGTGAAGGCCGGTGCAATAACCCCCAAGGAGTCAAAAAATGCAAGCGGGGCGGGGCCGAATGGCCCCGCCCCGCAAGATAATGTCTGTCGGGCGCTCCGTCAGAACGGAAGATCGTCGTCCGGTTCGAACGTGTAGTCGTCGCCACCGGAATCGGCCGCTTTGGATGCCGCAGGCGCGCTGGAGGCATTGCTGCCAGCCGAACTGGCGGCCGGACGGCTCGAGCGGGACGGAGCCCCCCCACCACCACCACCTTCACCACGACCACTCAGGATCATCATTTCCCGGGCCTTGATTTCCGTGATGTACTTCGTATTACCATCCCGGTCCTCGTACGAACGGGTCTGCAACGAGCCTTCAAAGTAGGCCTGCGACCCCTTGGTCAGGTATTCGTTGCAGATTTCGCCCAACCGGCCCCAGGCCACGATGCTGTGCCACTCCGTGCGCTCGACCCATTCGCCTGACGCGTCCTTGTAGGACTCATTCGTTGCCAGGCGCAGGTTGCACACGGCGGTTCCGGTACCCGTGTAACGGAGTTCGGGGTCCTGCCCCAGGTTTCCTACCAGAATGACCTTGTTTACTCCACGTGCCATTTTATTACACCTCCTGTTCTATGTACTGCTTCTTTTATGTGTGCCCCTGGCGATTCGAGCGCCCGTCCGTGGACAGGCGCGACATGATTCCATCGGACAGTACCCCGCACGGGCATCCGCCGACTCAACCTACGTACGTTCTTGAATCCACCAGGAGATGTAAAGGGTGCCGGATGCCCAGGCTCCGCTCCGTCCACTCTTCATGTGTTCTGATAGAGTCCCGGAGCTGTCGAACGTAACTTCCGTCACCAAAAAACAAGGTACGCATGACCGCAAAGATCTACGACGAAAGTTTTCAAGAGTCACACGACGCACTGGAGGCGTGGAACGACTTTGTCGCCATAGTCCGGCAGCTCCGGCGTGACTGCCCATGGGACCGGGAGCAGACGCATGAGAGCATCAAGCACCTGCTCATCGAGGAGGCCTACGAGACCGTTGAAGCCATTGATGACAACGACCTGGTCGGCCTGCGAAAAGAACTGGGAGACCTGCTGTTGCACGTCGTATTCCATGCTGTCATGGCCGCCGAGACCGGGTCGTTCACCGTCAAGGATGTGATTGAGTCCGAAACCGAAAAGTTGGTACGTCGGCATCCCCATGTATTCGGTGACGTCACGGTCGGAAGCGTGGACGATGTGCTCACCAACTGGGAGACCATCAAAATCCGGGAAGGGGAGAAAAAGTCGGCCATGGAGGGCGTACCTCGTGAGCTGCCGACCTTGCTCCGGGCTTTTCGCATGCAGGAAAAAGCAGCCGGCGTCGGATTCGACTTTCCACGTCTGGACGATGCATGGGCAAAAGTGGCGGAAGAACTGGGCGAATTCCGCGAGCTGGTGGATACGGATGCACCCGAGGAGCGCAAGGAAGAAGAGCTAGGAGACCTGCTGTTCTCCATCGTCAACCACGCCAGACAGGCCGGACTGAACCCGGAGAATGCACTTTCGCGCACCAACGACAAGTTCATCCGTCGATTCCAGGAGGTCGAAAAGCGACTTGAAGCCGACGGTGTTTCCCTCCCCGATGCTACGCTGGAGCAGATGGATGCCCACTGGAACGACATCAAGAAGGGCGAATAGCGACGTCAGGCCCCTGTCTTGATGTTGCGGGCCCAGTGTCGGTTCTCCTGGTACCATGCGGCCAGGGCCGCGATACCTTCCCGCAGAGGCGTGCGGGGCTCCCAGCCCAGCAGGGTGCGTGCACGGGTGATATCGGCCCAGGTAGCCGTAATGTCGGCGTCATGGCGCGGCATGTACTCGATCTGCGCGCGCTTGCCAACCGCTTCCTCAATGAGGTGCAGCGCGTCGAGCAGCACGACCGGAGTGTCTGACCCAAGGTTGATGACTTCGTACCCGAGAGGGCGCAGACCTGCAATCGTGCCGCGGGCAATGTCATCCACGTACGTGAAATCCCGGGACTGGCTGCCATCCCCGAATACCGTAACGGGTCGCCCCTCGGCAATCCATTGCACGAACCGCAGTGGACTCATATCCGGGCGTCCAGCTGGCCCGTACACGGTGAAATACCGGAATACCGTCACATCCAGGCCATGCAGTTCATGGTAGGCGTGGCACATGACCTCAGCGGCCTTTTTTGACGCCGCGTACGGAGATACTGGACCGTCTGTGTTCGCCGATTCCGCGTACGGCATCGGATTCTTCATTCCGTACAGACTGGAGGAGGAGGCCAGTACGAATTTCGGAACGGAGAAGGCGCGGCAGGCCTCGAGCAGGTTCAGCGTGCCGCCGAGGTTCGTGTCCGCGTAGACGTGGGGGGCCTCCACCGACTGGCGAACGCCGGCGCGGGCGGCCAGGTTGATGACAGCATGGATGTCACCCGCGCCGGAAAACGCGGCGTCCAGGGGCCCCGTCCGGTCACAGATATCGATGGCGTGGAACGTAAACCCGTCACGCTGGAGCAAGCGGTCCAGCCGCCAGTGCTTCAGCCGGACATCGTAGGCATCGTTCAGGTTGTCGATGCCCACAACCCGGTGCCCGTCATCCAGCAAACGCTCCGCTACATGGGATCCAATGAACCCGGCTGCACCGGTCACAACAACGGTCCTCTCCGGGGCCAGTGTCCAGTCGGAAGGTGTCAATTATCTGCCGGCAAAACTTCCACAGGCTGTTTGCGCCCGGCGTCCCGGTTCAGGAATTCCTCGTACAACTCGATGTGGCGGTTCGTGATGGGCACGTTGAAGCCATCGATGAACAGCGTCACGATCTGGGATTGCGTTTCGAACGGGTCACCGGTCGAAACAAACAGGTTGGCCTTCTTTCCGACTTCGATGGAGCCATAGTCGGCATCGATGCCCAGCATGCGCGCAGGGGCCAGGGTTACGGCTTCGAGCGCTGCCTCACGACCCATTCCGTAGGCCGCAGCAAACCCCGCATTGAACGGCAAATTCCGGACGTTCTCCGTCTCGCCTGACCGCAAGGCCACCGATACACCTGCGTTGTGCATGATGGCCGCGTTGTCGTAGGCCCTGTCGTAGCGATCGGACGCGCGTGTCGGTGTGGCAAGCACCGGGCCGGCAAACACCGGAATGCCGGCCTCGGCCAATTTGTCTGCCACCCGCCAACCTTCGCTGACGCCGCTGAAAACGACGTTTGAAAGCTCCTGCTTCTGCACCCACTCAATGGCCGCTTCAATGTCGTCCGCGGCATCGACCTTCACCATCAACGTGAGGTCACCAGCCAGAACGGGACGCAACGCGTCCATTTCCGGTACGTAGGCCGGGCGGTCCTTGCCCGTCGGGTCCTTGTCCCAGGCAGCGGCGATGCGGTCGTACACGGTGGCACGCTCCCAGATTTCGTCGAGCTTCGCCATGGCGTCGTTGTAGCGCTTGTCGGGGTCGTCGCGTTCTCCGTCACCCCCGCCGAAAAAGAAGCGCCGCTGCTGCTTGCGAGGAAACTCGAGAACCATGAGGCGGGCACTGCCGGCCTGCATTTGCTCGGGCGTGTACCCGATCAGGTTGATGACGGCCGCGGAACCTGGAAACAGGCCACCGGACGGCTCGGCGATGACGGTCGTAATGCCGTTTGTGCGCGTCACCGGAATAGCCACGGCGTTCGGATTGACCGCTGTGAGCGCGTTCATATGGGGGGTGATGTCACCGATCTCGTTGGTGTCGTTCGTTTCGGCAACCGAGCCGACCTCGCTCAGCCCGAGCGACGTCCCTGAGTCAATCATACCCGGGTAGACCTCCATGCCAGCTGCGTCAATGATTTCGGCGCCGGCCGGAATGGTCACATTGGTGCCCACGGCCACAATGCGGTCTCCTTCGATGACAATGGTGCCCCGTTCGATGGTGCCGTTCGCAACGGTCTCGATCTTGGCATTTGTAATGGCGTACGTACCCTGGCGCGGGCGTTCATCCTGCTGTTGGAAAGCAGTCAGCAGGGCCAGGACAACAAGTAGGAGTGCGTTCATCATTTTATAATGACCTCGTGAATGTCATGGCGTCCGGTTTCCTGCTCGATGTAGGTATCCAGGTTGGCCGATGGGGACACAAGCATCCGCATGTCGTCGCGGTCCTCATTCCGGTCGAAGTACTTCACGCCGTCCACGTAGGTCATTTCGGCGATGGCGTACACGCTGAGCGGGTGGGCGCTGAACACGGCCACGTCACCGTCCTTGCCGACTTCAAGTGAACCGACCCGGTCCTGGATGCCGAGCTGAATGGCGGGGTTGATGGTGATCAGGGCCAGGGTCTCGTCATCGGTCAGATCCCCGTACCGCTGGCTCTTGGCCGCCTCATGGTACAGATGCCGGTTCAGCTCCCCTGAATCGGAGTTGATCGATGTCACAACGCCGTTCCGCGTCAGGATGGCAGCATTGAACGCCGTCGAGTAGTAGACCTCGAATTTGTAGGACCACCAATCCGAAAAAACCGATGCCATGGCGCCATATTCCGCCAATTCCGGGGCCACCTTGAACGCCTCGTTGGCGTGCTGGAAGGTGATCTTGCTCACGCCGTAATCCTTCAGGACACGCGTGAGCATGAGGATTTCGTCGGCCCGGTAACTATGACAGTGCACCAGGACGTCACCGCGAAGGATATCGGCCATGACTTCAAGCCGTTCGTTGTAAACGGGTGGTATGGCTCTGGGGTCGGTCGATGCATTGAACGCGTCCCAATCCTCCATGTAGCGCTTTCCGTTCTCGAAGGCGTCACGCAGCACCTGCTCCACACCCATGCGGGTTGCCGGGACAATCGCGCCTGTGCCCCCGCTGCCCCGGCGGCCGTGCACGCGGGTCGGGTTCTCGCCCAGGGCGAACTTGATGGTGCGGGGGGCTCCCTCGAACCGGATTGCATCCGGGTCGGTCGCCCCCCAACGGTGCTTGATGGTCTCGTTCTGACCGCCGATCACATTGGCCGAGCCGTGCATGATGTGGGACGTGGTCACGCCGCCCGCCAGCGCACGGTATATGCCGAGGTGGTACGGGTTCGTGACATCCTCCATGCGCACTTCAGCCGTGACCGGGGAGGACCCTTCGTTCACGCTTGACAGGGCAATGTGGGAATGGGCGTCGATGATGCCCGGCATGACGAACTTACCAGAGACGTCGACGGTCTCAACTCCTCGCGGCGCACGGAGGCCGCGGCCAATCGATGAAATGACGCCGTCTTCAATCAGTACGTCTGTGTTCTGGAGGGTGCCTTGCGAAACGGTGAGTACCGTGCCGCCTTTCAACAGCACGTCCTGTGCCACACTTGAATGCGGGGCGACGGCCATGAGCAGGATGGCCAGAATGATGTTGCGGGAGTTCCGGTTCATGGTGTGTAGTGGGTTGGGCGGCCGTCAACGAATACGGTCCGGACCTTCATGTCCTTTGAAAACAGGTCGCCGGTGACGAGCGTGAGGTTGGCCATTTTGCCCGTGTCAATCGATCCCATGACGTCCGAAACGCCGATGAAGGCCGCTGCATGGGTGGTCAGGGCTGCGAGGGCATCGTCCGACGACAGGCCCTCGGCCATGAAAGCCTGGATGTTTGCGGCGATGTCCTTCGTCTTGACACCATAGGAAGTGAACGCGAAGTCAATGCCAGCGGTCGCGAACCCGGCCGGCATGGCCAGGAATTTCTGACGGGACTGCAGTTGAAGGGCTTCCAGGTTGCGACGCTCCGCTTCGGTATCACGGAATGTGGCTGTGCGGACATCCGGATCGTAGTTTTCAAGGATGGAAGCCAGGGAATCGTCCTTCACCTTTTCCATCCAATCGGCCTTTTCCGGAACCGCAAGGGTCAAGGCAACCGGCGTGCCGGCTGTCTTGATGGCATCCATGACATCGAATCCGCCGGAGAGGCCGGAAAGCATCATGCTGAATCCAAGTGCCGCCTGCATGTCGTAGGCCCGCCGGACTTCAAGAGCGTCGGTGGTGTGGATGAGCAGCGGACGATCACCGGATATGACCGGAAAAAAGGCGTCGTGAACAGGATCCTCAACAGGACGCGACAACCCGGCTGGGTTGTCGGCATACAGCGCTTCAATCCGCATGCGGCGTTCAGATTCCCGGTACAGCTGCCTCATTTTGGCCATGATGCCCATGGGCGTTCCCGGATACATGCCACGCGCCCCCTCGAACTCCATGAACTGGACGGTCGGGTCTCCGTATCGCATGCCGGATGCGTCCAGCAGAACCACGGCGCCTGTTCCAGGCAGCATACCACCGTGGGGCACGACCTGGGCGGCCGTGAATCCAAGCTTGCGGTAGGCATCGACCGAATCATGGGTCGGGTCCAGCATGTCGCGGACATCCCGTTCCGGCTGTATGCCGGCGCGGTCATTCGGGGGGTTGCTCCTGTCGCTGATGGCGGGCAGGTTGTTCTGGCGGGCCGGTTCCGGGACGCCAACGTTGGACAGCGCATCGATGAAGCCGGCCACGACGGTAAGCGAATCGCCACCGTCCATGATGCGGGCATCGTAGGGAATGTCGACCCGACGGCCGACGGCCGTGATGACGCCGTTGCGCAGGACCACCGTTCCGCTGTCAATTACACGGCCGGGGGCCTGTACGATACGGACGTTCTGCAGGGCCCAGGTCCCCGTTACGGACGGGATGTCCGGACTGTCGTTCTGGGCATGGGCGGCCTGGGCCAGCCCGAGCGTTGCTAGCAGGAGGGCAAGGACCCTGCTGCCTGTGCGGATGTACATGGCTTCGTTTTGTGTCAGGCTTCGGCGGACCAACCGTCGACGACACCCAGGATAATGACGTTCGCCGGAACGTCCGATGCACGCATGAGCTGTTTCACGACGGAGCCTTCCCGTGCAACGAGCACGATGTCATCCATGCCCGCGCCGTAGCCGGGATCCATGGCAAGCATATCCATTTCCCCGTCCAGATCACCTAGCGTGTCAATGGGGTGGACAATGAGAAGTTTTCCGTCCCGGAACGACGCGTCCTTGCGGGAGGACACGACGGTACCGGTGACTCGGCACAACTGCATGTGGGTGGTCGCAGGTTGATAGGGAAAGCAAGGTACGACGACGCCTCCATCGAATCAGGCGAAAAATGCGGCCCTGTTGGTTCGATGGACACTGTTCACATTTTATGATAGATATATTGTAGCATATCTCGTATCATCTTTGCCCATTCCAACCCCCGGACCAGAGCTCGATGTACTTCACAAAAGGGATAGATGCGATTGCCACCATTACCGAGCTTCGGTCGAATACGTCCGAATTGGTCGAGTATGCGAAGGATATCGATCGTGGCATACTCATCCAGAAGAACAACTCCCCGTACGCGGTTCTCATAAGCTATGAGTTGTACGAGAAGCTTCTGACGGCCTACGAAGGGGATTCGGGCAAGCCCGCAAAAAAGAAATAAGTAGACTTTTTTCTATTTGACGAGGTGCTGAAGCTCGTCCACGCGGCGTACGAGCGTTTCGCGGTCCATGGACCGGTACACTTCCGGCAGCAGGGCCTTGCTTGTGCACTCAAGAACGGCGACCAATGTCTGCAGCTCCACTTCAAGCGGGTACGTGGGTGGCATGAAATCATCCACGACCTCCTGCAGGACGCGTGTGGTAACGTTCCCCTTCGTCCGGCCGTCTGCGGCTGCGCGGAATTTGGCCCGGGTCAGCAATGCTTCCATGTCGGCGCCGGAGAATGTCCGCTCTCCATTCAGGAGCGCATCGGGCACTTCCTTCATGGGCAGGTTGACCCCTGTCCGCTTCAGCATGACGGTCAGGAGTTCCTCGCGCTCTTCCCGCGTTGAGGGGTAGAAGAGCGCAATATGCTCTTCGGCACGACCCTGCCGTTTCAAGTCAACCGGCATGTAGTCGGGCCTGGCGGTCAACAGGAAGAAGATGATCTTTCCGCGGTGCTTCGGGTTACTCATGAACTGGGCTATCTGCCCAAAAACTCGTTTGGAAACACCGGAATCGCCACCGGAGTCGCGATTGCCAAGGGCGGCATCGGCCTCGTCAATCATGACCGCAACCGGTGTCATGGCCTCCAGGAGCATCAGGATCTTCTCCAGGTTGGCCTCTGTCTGGCCCTGCCACTGACTCCGGAAGTTCTTCAGCTTCACCATGGGAATGCCGATTTCGCCGGCGAAACACAGGATGGAGAAGGTTTTACCGGTTCCGACCGGGCCGCTGACGAGGTATCCCATGGGCATCACATCGGGACGTCCCGATTTCAACGCCTTGGCGGCCTGGCGCAAGTGGCCCTTGGCCTCCGCGTGCCCGGCAACATGGTCCAGCGTGAGATCGGTTTCGACGAACTCGAGCATTCCGTAGGCTTCCGCTTCAATGAACTCCTTCTTCATGTCCGAGAGGGCCTCGAACGAGAGCTCCGTGCGGTTCTCGATGACATCGGCCATGATGGTCCGCAACTGGATGAATCCGAGGCCGGCCGTGTTGGCAGCGAGCGCGCGTTCATCGACCTCCGAATGCTGCGTGAACAGCTCAACCCGGTCTTTCAGGCACCAGTCCACGAACGCACGCCGGGATTTTTCATCCGGAATGGGAATCTGGATTTCCGCCGTATACGGACTCTGCACGATTTGCTGGTTCAGCTCCGTCAGATTCTGGGCTATGAGCGTGACCGTGAAATCACTGTTCATGAACAGGGGGTCGTGAGACCACTTCTGCAGGAAGACCAGTGCATTCCGGTCTTCGGCTGAATACGTGCTGGCTTCAGCCATCGGGATGACCGTCTCTGCATAGTCGATGACGCACGCAATGCGTTTCCCATCTCCCAGTCGAAGCCGGAAATAATTCTCGAGGACGGACAGCACACGAACCGGGTCCTTGGGCAGCTTCTTGGCGAAGTCGGTGCCGAAAATGGTGTCGTAACCGGAGAGCGCCTGGTTGAAATCCTTCTGGGAGGCCTTGTCGGCGAAGTGTATTCCGCTGGAACGGTCATAGAACAAGACGATGTCGCGAGAGGCGAACAGGTCCTCGACCAGGAAATCCGTCAGGGACACATAGGTCGACTCGCCATCGGCATCCTGCGTCGGCACCAGATCCCGGACCGCACCGTAGAGGATGAACTGGGTAAGCGTCTTGGTGAAGTACTTCCGGGCGAACTCCTGTGCCCACGACGGATAATGCGCCGTGTACTGTTCCAGGAGGGAGGGGCCCACCGGGGACTCCACATCGAGTTCAACACTGGGTTCAACACCGGATTCAACATTGCTCTCAACATTGTTCTCAACGGTGTTCTCCTCGGCAGGGGTGGACGTGTCTTCTGGCCGGTCGGTCATGGGGGCTGTGGGGCTGGCGGTTGTCGGAGTGGCGGGAATATACGGGCAAGGGCCGGTCGTGGGTTGCACGACCGGCCCTTACAATATCATTCAGGATCAGAATAACCCGAATCAGGCGATGGTAACGTCCTTGTTCAGATAAACATCCTGGATGACGTTCAGGATGTCAACACCTTCCTTCATGGGACGCTGGAAGGCTTTCCGTCCCGAAATGAGGCCCATACCGCCAGCCCGCTTGTTGATGACGGCTGTTTTGACAGCCTGCTGCATGTCGTTGGCGCCCGATGCCCCGCCCGAGTTGATGAGTCCGGCGCGGCCCATGTAGCCGTTGGCCACCTGGTAGCGGGTCAGGTCAATGGGGTGGTCACTGGACAGCTCGGTGTAAATGCGTTCGTCGAGCTTGCCGTAACTGGAGTCGCCAGCGTTCAGGGCCCTGTATCCACCGTTCGACTCCGGCTGTTTCTGCTTCAGGATGTCGGCTTGGATGGTGGCGCCCAGGTGGTTGGCCTGGCCGGTAAGGTCTGCGCTCGTTTCATGGTTCACGCCATCGATCTTGAAGTGCTCATTGCGCATGTAGCACCACAGGATGGTGGCCATGCCCAGTTCGTGGGCCATCGCGAAGGCTTCGCTCACTTCAATCAGCTGCTGGTTGGATTCCTCCGAACCGAAGTAGATGGTGGCCCCGATGGCCGCACATCCCATGTTCCAGGCTTCCTCGATGCGACCGAACATGATCTGGTCGTACGTATTCGGGTACGTCACCAGTTCATTGTGATTGATCTTCATGATGAACGGAATCCGGTGGGCATACTTCCGGGCGACGGCGCCCAATACGCCGTAGGTCGACGCGACGGCGTTGCATCCACCTTCGATGGCGAGCTTTACGATGTTCTCCGGGTCGAAGTAAATCGGGTTCTTTGCGAACGATGCACCCGCGGAGTGCTCAATTCCCTGGTCTACCGGCAGGATGGAAATGTAACCGGTGCCGCCGAGCCGGCCGGTGTCATACAGTCTCTGGATGGAGCCGATGACCTGCGTGTTGCGGTCGGAGTCCATCCATATACGCTCGACAAAATCCGGGCCCGGCAGGTGCAGGTCCTCCTTGCGGATGGTCGTGCTCGTGTGGTCGAGCAAGTGGGAGGCATCATCGCCCAGAATGTCGGAAATCTTGGATAGGGTCAGCTCGGACATGGTCGTCGTTTGTATGGTATGCTGCATGTTACCGGTTTCAGGGCCGCACGGCAACTTGAATGTCGTCTGGAATCGCTTCCGGGTTGCCAAAATAATGATGAATCTCCTGTGCAAGGAGGGGGGCGAGCAGCAACCCCTTGGATCCGAGCCCCGTGAAGACCCAGATATCGGGGGCGCCGGGAAACGGACCCACCATGGGGAGTCGGGTACCGGGAACGGTGACGCGGCATCCGGCGAGGCGGTCCACAACCGGCAGCCCCACAAGTGCAGGCAACATCTTGCAGGCACGGCTCAACAGGGCATCGCCGATGTCGGGATCGGGATCCATGTGAGAGAACGTATGCTCATAGGTGCTTCCGATGAACAATGATTGGCCTTCATCGACTATATATCCGTGCCCGGACAGCGCCGGAATGGGCGGAAGGTCCGGGGGGCGTACCACGCGAATGGATTGACCTTTGATACCGTGCAGGTTCAGGCGGGGAAGGCGTCCATGCATCAAGTCGCCGCACCACGGGGGCATCAGCGCACTTCCGACACACAGCAGAACCCGATGCGTGGTCACAGTTTCGCGGGGCATGTCTTCCTGTGGGTGTCCGACCGCCTGAAGTGTGACATGCAGGCCATTGAGGTGGTTGCCGGGGCGACTCCAGGCATCCAGACGCCATGAAAACCTGGTCTCCGCTCCGCGCTCTTCGGCAAGGTGCACCACGCTCTCCACGAATTCGGGAATGGACACGGCTATCCCGGCATGCACATCGAGGGAGCCGAACGGGGACGATACGGGGTGGGTGGCGACATCCGATGGCGGAATCCACCGACCAAGATCCGGGTTTTCCTGCGCGGCCCGCTCGAAATCAATGGCCTGCGTGGCATCCACGGCCGGCCGGAGTACGCCGCGCCTCACCGAGGACGCCATACCGGTTTGTGCCAGCAAGCCGTTGAACACCTCCAACGCTTCACGGACGCGCCACGGAGGATTCCCCTTGCGAGCCATGAGCGGATTTATCAGGCCTGCCCCGACACCCGATGCACCCGCGGCGGGTCCCATCCGGTCAACGAGCAGGACACGTTCATGCCGTGCCAGTTCGGCTGCCGCGCAGGCACCCGCCAAGCCAGCTCCCACAACAACGGTATCGAACGAACAATTCACGCGTATCAGAGTCCATTGGTTGTACGTTACGACATCTATGGACAAGACGCAGACCCTTGTAGTTGGTGGAGGCATCATTGGTCTCTCCATCGCCTGGCGATTGGCTCGGCGGGGACAGGCTGTCATGGTCCTTGAGCGGGACGCTGCCGGCTCCCATGCATCCCGTGTTGCAGCTGGTATGTTGGCTGCCTCCGCAGAGGTGGGATTCGAGGAATTCGATCTGTATGCACTGTGTGCGGATGCCCTGCGCCGCTGGCCCCGGTTCGCCGCCGAGCTTGAGGAAGACTCTGGCATGAAGGTGGACTACCGATCCAACGGTACCATGGTAGTCGCCCGGGATCGCGATGGCGCAGAGAGCTTGCGCCGGGCCTACGAATTCCAGCGGGAGCACGGGTTTTCCGTCCGGTGGTTGTCACGCGACGAGGCATTGGATCTGGAGCCGTTTCTGTCACCACGCATTCCTGCCGTCATCCATGCTCCGGAGGACCATGCTGTCGACAACCGGGCCGTCATCCGGGCGCTCGTGGAAGCAATTGGCCGGCTGGGAGGGACAGTCCGGGAGCGTGCCGAGGTGGTTCGACTGCATGGCACGGCCGTTGAGCTGGCCGACGGGACGGTTCTGGAGGGAGAGCGGGTGGTGCTTGCTGCCGGTCCGTGGTCACGTGACATTCCGGGCTTGCCCGAATCAGACCGTCCGCCGGTGCGACCCGTGAAGGGTCAGATCCTTGAATTACGCATGCAGGCGCCTTTCAAATTGACCCATGTCGTGCGCGGCGCCCGCGCATACCTGGTACCCCGTTCGGATGGCAGGCTCATTGTGGGCGCCACGAGCGAAGAAATGGGTTACAATACCGAACTGACAGCTGGAGGCATTTGGTCCGTGCTGGACGGGGCATGGGAATTGGTGCCGGGTATTCATGACCTTCCCGTGATAGGCATGGACGTTGGGTTGCGTCCCGGCAGCCGGGACAACCAACCACTTGTCGGATGGTCTTCCGTGCCCGGTTTGTACATTGCGACGGGGCATTACCGTCACGGTGTGCTGCTGTCGGCAACGACGGCGGAGGCATCGGCAGATGCGCTCATGGGCGCCGAACTGCCGGATGTGTTGCACCCGTTTTCGCCAGGACGATTCAAGATGGCATGAGTTATACAGTAAACGGAGAACGTCGAACGCTCCAGGGATCCGTTTCCCTCGAGAGTGTACTGCGTCAAGAGGGTGTCAACCCCGAAACGGCCAGTGGCGTGGCGGTTGCGGTGAACGATCGTGTCGTGCGCAAGGCCAGCTGGCCTGACGCCACGGTCCAGCCCGGCGACCGGGTCGAGATCGTGACCGCCCGGCAGGGTGGTTGAGCCAGGTTTGTTGAGCTAGGTTGGTTGAATACTGGAGAATGCGATGGAGTGCGGAGACTTTCTCAAGGTCGGAGGACTGAAGCTATCGTCACGGCTGCTGGTCGGAACGAGCGGCTATCCCAGTCCCCATGTCATGATGGAGGCTATTGCTGCTTCGGGCAGCCAACTCATTACGGTCGCCATCCGGCGCGTGAACCTGGAAGACCGGGGCGAAGAGAGTTTCCTGGATCTGCTCACGAAGCTTCCCGTGGACCTGCTCCCCAATACAGCAGGTTGCTATACGGCGAAGGAGGCCGTGCTGGTAGCAGAGCTGGCCCGGGAGGCGCTTGAAACAGACCTTGTCAAGCTGGAAGTCATCGGCGACGATGAAACGCTCATGCCCGATGCCGAGCAGCTGCTCAAGGCGGCACGAATGCTCATTGACTCGGGATTCACGGTCATGGCCTATTCCAATGACGATCCCATTACGTGCCGGAAACTCGCGGACATGGGCTGCGCCGCGGTCATGCCGCTTGCATCGCCCATCGGAAGCGGGATGGGGCTTGTGAATCCGTACAACCTGGCACTCATCCGCGAGTTGTTGCCGGAAACGCCTTTGTTGGTCGATGCCGGTATTGGCACGGCCAGCGATGCCGCCCTGGCCATGGAGCTGGGCTATGACGGCATCCTGCTCAATACCGCCATCTCGAACGCCAAGCATCCCGTACAAATGGCGGCGGCCATGAACCATGCCGTTCGCGCCGGGCGGCTGGCATTCCTGGCCGGGCGCATTCCGCAACGGCGGTACGCCCGGGCATCGTCATCGATGAAAGGACGTATTGAAATGGAGGACTGATATGCAAACGCTACCACGACTACTTCTGATCGCCGATGGATTCACGCGTCCTGACATCGCAGAGCGTGCAAAGCATGCCGTGGAGTGTGGCGTTCCATGGATACAGCTCAGGGACCACGATGCATCGACCGACGCGTTTGAATTCGCGTGCGAACGGTTCATCAAAGAACTCCGTCGTGTCAATCCGAAGGTCCTGATATCGATCAACTCGCGCATCACCGTGTCGGAAGCGCAGGGAGTCCCGTTGCATACCGGATTCCACGGCGTGTCGGTGACCGAGGCCCTGAACGTGCTGGGGTCCGAGTGGCTCGTAGGCGCCTCCATCCATTCCCGGTTCGAAGCCGTGGATGCCGAGCGTGACGGCGCGAAATATTCCATTTTCAGTCCCGTTTTTGAAACGCCGTCGCACCCCGGTGAACGGGCGTGGGGAACGGACGTGCTGAAGAGCGTGTGCTCCTCCGTGCAGAAAATGCAGGTTCTGGCCATGGGCGGTATTACTCCGGAGCGCGTTCCTGCGTGTCTGCAGGCAGGTGCATATGGGGTCGCAGTACATTTCAGTATCATGGGAGCGTTGAACATCCCGCAAGCCGTTATGGATTTCAGAAAAGCACTTCGAATATGATTCCCTTCGTGACGTTGACGATTGCCGGCAGTGATTCCGGTGGTGGAGCGGGTATCCAGGCTGACATCAAGGCCTTCCAGGCGAACGGTACGTTCGCGACATCCGTTCTCACGGCCATCACGGCACAGAATTCGCAGGCCGTTACGCAGGCGATGGATCTCCCCGTGGACCTCATTGCCGCGCAACTGGATGCCGTGCTGGGAGACTTCCAGGTTGCGGCCGCAAAGACCGGTATGTTGTCATCGGCAGCCATCATCCGCACCGTGGCCGCGAAGCTCAAGGAGTATGCGGTCCGACCGCTGGTTGTGGACCCCGTCATGATTTCCAAAAGTGGTTTCGACCTGCTGCAGCCCGATGCGGTAGCCGTCCTGCGCGACGAACTGTTGCCGCTTGCCGCCATGTGTACCCCGAATGCCCATGAAGCAGCCCGCCTGACGGGTTTGGGCCCGATTTGCTGCATCAAGGATGCCAAACGCGCAGCGGCCATCATACACGAAATGGGAGCCCAGTCGGTACTTGTGAAAGGGGGGCACCTCCGCGATGAGCCCGACGCCGTCGACGTACTGTTCGACGGGTCGGCGTACCACTACTTCCACGAAGAGCGGGTGGACACGCCGCATACCCACGGGACCGGGTGCACGTACGCCGCAGCCATTGCAGCCAATCTGGCAAAGGGGTACTCACTGGATGTTTCGGTGGCCCGTGCAAAGTTGTACGTCACGAAGGCCATTCGTGGCGGGTTGGCGCTGGGCTCCGGACACGGTCCTACGGACCATTTCTATTACCTCCGGGGCGGGCACGAATTTCCGTTTGGATGAAGGATGGATGACGGTGTCGTGAACAGTCTGTGAGTCACGATCCGGTAATATTGGGGTGAACGTGCTGCCGTACCATTGCCGGCAAACAAACACTCCTGTCATGTCCCGTCCCTTTCTTGTGGGCAGTTTCCTGCCCGCCCATGCCAGCGCCTTCGGCCGCATGGATCGCAAACCCGCCGAACCGGTTTTCAACCAGGAAAACCTTGGACCCAAACTGGCCGCTCGTGGAACCGTGCGGTTGCAGCGCCGCGCAGCCTATCGCACCTCGGTGTTGTACGGTCTCTTGATGGCTCTGAGTCTCGCCGTGTTTGTGTTCACGATCCGGCTCGAGCCTGATGCAGAAACCCCGTTCAGCCTGGTGGATCAGGAGCTCGTCCAGATGGAGGAGATCCTGCAAACCGTTCAGGTCGTCAAGCCGCCGCCTCCACCGCGGCCGCCCATGCCCGTGGAAGTCCCTGACGATGACGTACTGGCCGACGAGGAGGATCTGGATCTGGATGCCCTCTTCAATGCCGACGAGGCCATGGCTTCATTGCCCCCGCCACCACCTCCGGCCGTGGAGGAGGCACCTGAGCCCGAGGTTTTCACGGTCGTGGAGCAGATGCCGACCATGGTCGGCGGCTATGGCGCCCTCATGGCAAGTCTGGATTATCCTGAAGTAGCGCGTCGTGCCGGACTGGATGGCGTCGTCGTCGTGCAGGTCACTGTGGACGAATCGGGCATGCCCGCAGACGCCGTGGTGGTGAAGGGCGTCCACGAGTCGCTGGACAAGGAAGCTGTCCGAGCTGTTCTGGAACAGTCGTTCGAGCCGGGCATGCAGCGCAGTCGAGCCGTCAAGGTCCGTACCAACATTTCCGTTCGATTCCGCCTTGTAAGCTGACGCACGGGTTCGCATTTTGCGGACCATGGCTGAACTCCGCAAAGCGCTGACCACATTCGATGGTGTGTCCCTCCTCATCGGGATCACCATTGGCTCGGGCATCTATTCCACGCCGTACCTGATTGCCGGGTACTTCGGCTCCTACTCCGGCGTGCTGACGACGTGGCTGGTGGTGTCCGTGTTCGTCTTCATGGGCGGGCTCATTTATGCCGAACTCGGAACACGGTTGCCCACAACGGGCGGTGAGTATGCTTACATCCGCCGCGCGTTCGGCGACCGGGCAGGTTTCCTGTTCGGATGGGCGCAGTTGGTGATTATCCGGACCAGCCCTGCTGCCGGCCTCGCTATTGTAGCGGCCGACTACGTAGGGTTTTTCGTGCCCCTCACCGATGTGGCCCACACGCTCGTGGGTCTGGGCATCATCGCTATCCTGGGCGTATTCAACTACGTGGGGGTCAGGTGGTCCGCGCTGTTCCAGCGGGTCACCACTGTCGTGAAGGTGGGTGGCCTGCTGTTGTTCGTGGCCCTGTTCCTGGCACTCTTGAGCGGTGGCGAGAGCCGATTGGGGGAGGTGGCGGCGCCGCTGACCGATGGCGGTTTCCTGTCGCACCTCATTCCCGCGCTCATGCTCATCGTGTTCACGCACACGGGTTTTGACCGCGTGGGGTACGTCGCAGGGGAAATGAAGAATCCCCGGGAGATCATTCCCAAGAGCATGGTCGTCGGATTGGGCATCGTGATCGGTGTCTACGTGGCCACGATCACCATTTACTACTACGTGTTGGGCGTAGAGGCGCTGCGTGCGACAACGACGCCGGCGGCGACCGTTGCCGGCAGCATGATCGGGCCGGTCGGGGCCAGTGCCATCGCCCTTCTGGCCATCATTTCTGCGGTTTCCTCCATCAATGGCACCATGCTGTCGGCAAGCCGGGTCTACTATGCGATGGCCAGGGACGGGCTGTTCTTCCGGGCGTTCGACTATGTGCACCCCCGGTTCCGGACACCGACACGGGCCATCCTGGCGCACTGCGTGTGGGGCGGCGTCATTCTGGTGGTACGCGGCGAGTTCGAGGCCATTGCGGCCGGAATGATCTTCGCCATCCTCATTTTCTACACCATGACCACGCTGGCGTTGTTCAAATTCCGCCGCGAGAACACGGGCGAACCGAATGCCTACAAGGTGCCCTTCTACCCGGTCCTGCCCATTCTATATCTGTGTGGCGTTGTAGGGTTGTTGCTGTTCCGCGCCGTCTTCCAGTGGCAGGAATCCCTGGTCGACCTCACCATCGTCCTGACGGGCGTGCCTGTATCCTATTTCTGGCTTCGCAACCATGCTTCAAAAAGCTGATTCCCGGAATGCCGACCTCCGGGTGAACATCAACGGTGACCTCATCCATCGGGACCAGGCGGGTATCAGCCCGTTCGATTCCGCCGTACAGGGCGGCGACGCCGTGTGGGAGGGGCTGCGCGTGTATGACGGCTGCATTTTCCGGTTGGAAGAGCACCTGGACCGGCTTGTGGGATCTGCCAAAGCACTGGCCTTTGCCAATATCCCGACGAAGGACTACATGATTGCGCAAATCCGTAAAACGTTGGAAGCCAACAATATGCGGGATGGCGTGCATATCCGGTTGACCCTCACGCGTGGACGCAAAACCACGTCGGGCATGGATCCGCGCCTGAACACGCTCGGGTACACTCTCATTGTGCTGGCGGAGTGGAAGGCGCCTGTCTATGACACCGGCGGCCTTTCCATGGTCACGGCATCCATCCGGCGGTTTCCCCCCGATTGTCTGGACCCCAAAATCCACCACAATAACCTGCTTCCTTCGATTCTGGCCAAGATCGAAGCCAATGTTGCCGGGGCCGACTCGGCCCTCATGCTGGATCGTGAAGGCTTCATCGCCGAGGCCAACGGAACGCATGTATTCCTGGTCATGAACGGTACCGTGTGCACACCCCGGACCGACGCCTGCCCCGAAGGAATCACCCGGGACACAGTGCTGAGCCTCTGCGCGCGCGCGGGCATTCCGGTGCGCGTGGAGCGTTTTTCCACGACCGATGCCTACCGCGCAGATGAGATGTTCTGTACCGGCACCATGGGAGAGCTCGCTGGCGTAACGGCGCTGGACGGACGCGTGATAGGTGATGGGAAACCGGGGCCCATGACGGCACGCCTGTCGGCTCTGTACCGCGAAGAAGTCCTGTCCACCGGTTACTCCATGTTCGAATGATGCAGAAGCTGATCGTTTTCGCATGCTTGCTCCTTGTAGCGGATGCGGCCCAAGGGCAGGCGACGGCTGTTGCCGATACGTTCCACGTAGGGGGTACCAGCATACTGGATGTTTCCGCGAATGACCGCTGGTCGGCGGGAGATGACGTGGAGGTGGAGGTGACCCAGGGGCCGCAACACGGCATTGTACGCGTGCTTCCGGATGGGCGCGTTGCGTACCAGCCAAACACGACCCCAGCCCGCTCCGACCGGTTTGCGTATCGGTTCCGGACGCGGCCGCTCCAGACGGTTCAGTTGGCCCCCGAAACGTCCATATTGGATTTCGGCGCCGAGGTGATTACGCCCCTCGGATCGGCGAATGACACGGAAGCCATCGGTGTTACCGGCACGGCTGGTGTGCATGTGTGGGCGGGTGGCGACTCCGTACGCGTGGCTACGCTCGCCATCCACAATGTGGCGGATGTCGGGCTCCGGTTCGATTATGGCTCGCCGGTGGTGTTCGCAACCCTGCGCGTCAAGGCTGCGGCCGACAGTATTGCGCTTTTCCAGAGCGCTCCCGCCCCGCCCACAGCGCGAGCCGGTGTATTCGGCTCGTTCGTGCACACAGCTGTCCCGTTTGACATACGTGCTGCCGTGACACTCGAAGGCACAGGTCTGTTTTCAGGACAGGTACCCGACGGCATACAGCGACTCGAAACATCGGCCGATCGGGTGTATTCGGGAAGTGCGGTGCTGAGTGGGACGACCATGCTCCTGACCCTGAACGTGGCCTTTGTGGAGGCCTTTCCACTCGCTGACAATACCGTCGGGCTGTCGATATCCGGCTCAATGCAGGGAACCGGCCCCATCCGACCGGTCGAAACGTCTGGTGAGGCTGAAGTAACCATTCTCCCCGCCACCGATACGTCGGTCGATGCGCTGTTGCCGCACGATGCCCGTGCACTTGTCATCTATCCCAATCCTGCCCGCTCGCATGCAACCATTGACGGGTTATCCCCGGACGGGGAGTGGGTCCTGGTCGATGTACTGGGCCGCGTGCTCCGACGGGGAACGGGACCGGGTGTGAAGCTGGATGGCATCCCTGCGGGCGTCCATTATATTCGAACACCACGGAAAACCCTCTTGCTGACCATTTTCGAATGAAACTCCTGCTCACAGGCGATATCCACCTGGGTCGAACGTCCACAAGGACGGGCGATACCGATCCACTCCGACACGGTACCACCGCTGCGTGGAACCGGATGGTGGATCTGGCCATCCGCGAGAAGGTGCGCGTGGTGTGTCTGAGCGGAGATATTGTTGACGGACAAAACCGGTATTGGGAGTCCGTGGGGCCGCTGAATGATGGCATCCGGCGCCTGGGAGAGGCGGGTATATTGACGATTGCAGTCGCCGGTAACCACGACCACGATGTGTTTCCGAAGCTGGCTGCGACGTTGCCCGACGATGTGTTCCGGTTCCTGGGCGCGGGTGGTGCATGGGAGCGGGAGGTCGTGGACAATGTCCTCGCCATTGATGGTTGGTCGTTCCCGGGACCAAGTGTCCGGACCGATCCGGTGGAGGCGTATGCACTCGAACGCCCGTCTGGCATTCCGGTCATGGGAATGGTGCACGGTGATCTCGGCGTACCGGATTCGAGGTATGCCCCATTGTCCATGGATCGCCTGCAGCGGACCGGGGTCGATGCTTGGCTGTTGGGTCACATACACGTACCGCTGTTGCGTGGTGAATCGCCCTGGATCCTGTATCCAGGCTCACCGCAGGCATTGGACCCGGGCGAACGGGGTGTGCATGGGCCGTGGCTCGTGACCGTTGATGGGGGGCGCATCGGAAAGCCGGCACATGTCCAATTGTCATCCGTTTTTTACGACGCACCTGAATTCGATGTGTCGTCCTGGGAGAACCCGGAACAGGATGTGCGTAGGGCCTTGCTGGCTTGGTTCGATGCCGTCAGCGAGGGACACGACCTGCCCGCCGACACGGCCTGCCTGCGTCCGGTACTCATCGGGCGCTCCGCGCTGTCACGCGAACTCCGTGCAACCATGGAGTCACTCAGGCAAACGGATGGCGGAATGGTGGAGGGGGATACCCGCATCGTCATTGACCGTTGGACGGACGGTATGCTTCCGGAGCTGGATGTGGATGCGTGGCGTGGGACGGATTCAGTGCCCGGAGAGTTGATGGCCCTGTCCGAAGGAACCATACCGGCAGATGTAATCCGTTCGGTACGGGCACGCGCCTCGGCATTCACGGGGATACCGGAAGCAGACATCCCTGAGGAAGATGTGGTCCGCTACATTGGGGAAGCGGCCGGTGTACTGTTGTCGGAGGTCATGAAATGAGCCTCCATCTGAAAGGAATCGATATTGTACGTGCCAGGGGTATCCAGGCAGGCGACGCCCTGCGTGTCTCGGACCTTGCGCCTCGTCTGAATATCATTTCCGGTCCGAATGGTTCAGGGAAAAGCACGATGGCGCTTGCCATCCGCCAGACCATATGGCCGGCATCGGGGGATTTGCCCGGAGCGTTTTTGGTGGCCGACTGGGATCACGACGGGGAACCCATCCAGGTCAAGATTGATGGTGGTCACCTGGTGGGGACGTCCGGAATGCCGGAGGTCGGGCCGGCCGAACGCCGCAGGCGCTACCTGCTCGCGCTTCATGAGTTGGTCGCTGCCGAGTCGGACTCGGAAGCCGAGTTCGTGGAACGGCTGGTCAAGGCTGCCATGGGAGAGTTCGACGTCACGGCCGCCGAGCGGGCGTTGTCGTGGAGCAAGGACCCGTCCCGTCGCCGGAAGCTGGAATCAGACGTACAGGCGGCCGAAGCCGCCGTGCGGAAAGCAGTAGAACAGCAGCGGGAGTTGGCGCAGGACGAGGCGCGTGTAGAGGCCCTCTCATCGAAATTGGCTGAGGCCCTGAAAGCGCAGCGCCGCCTGGCTGCCATCAAGCAGGCGCGTCTGGTTCAGTCCCGGTTGCAATCGGTTGCGGAAGAGGAATATCGCCTGGCGCAATTCCCCGATGCCGTGGGGAAAATGCATGGGTCCGAGCGGGAGGAGCTGGCAGCCATTCGCGACCGGATCCAGGAGTTGGAGCGGGAGCAGACGGTGTTGGAGAAGGAAGTTGGTGACGCCCGGGACAATCTGCTCGTCGCCGGTTTCCCCGGCCAGCCGCCCTCCGCGGTAGACCTGGAGACGTGGAAGCAGGATGTGCGTGAGCTGCAGGACGTGGTTCGCAGCCGCGAGGGCGCCGCTGCCAAGGCAGCTGAAGCCCGGAATGTCCTGTCAGCCGCCTGGCAGCGACTGGTCGATGACGAGTTGTTGCCTGCAGACGTCGTGTTGGAAAAGGTCGATGCAGAGGCCTGGTCGGAGTTGTGGAAGGACTGGGCAGTCTTGGAGGCACAGGACAAGGCCCTTGAACAGCAGCAGCGGACGCTGGAGTCTGTTATCCCGGAGACAGTGAGCGACACGCGACCTGACGAAGCCATCCGGTTGTTGGCCCGCTGGATGCGCGCCGCTGACGTGGACGCCAATGCAACGGGCGACCGTGCGGTACGCGTGGCGTTGGTTTTTCTGGTGATTGCCACAGGCCTGCTGGCTGCACTGGTCCATCCGGGTTACGTATCGGGTCTCATCATTCCGGCTGCCATCTGGTTCTGGCACATGCGCCTCGGGAATGGCCGTCGTGTTGCGTCGCCGGGCGGTACGGGGCCCACCACCACGCGCGTGGATATCGCTGCCGAGTGGCAACGAGATGCGCCGGGGCCGGCACCGGACGCGTGGTCCGAGGACGCCGTTGCCGCGCATCTTGACCGATTTGTAAAAGAAAAGGCACTCCGTGCGATGGCTGAGGCCGCCCGGTCCAGACTGCAGGGACTCGACCTGCCCCGCACCCACTGGCGCAAAGAGCGGACGGCCCTCGAAAATCGCCTGGAACGACTGGAGGCCGCTTCCGGAATCCGGGTCGGGGACCGCATGCAAGGAGCAGCCTGGCTTGGCGTCGCCATACAGCGCGTCCAGGTTGTGGAGCGCGCCCGTGCCGATATGCTTCGTGCGGAAGGAACGTTGGAGGAATTGGGGACGCGCTTCAATGACATCCTGGCCCGACTCGGCAGGTCCGTGGGTGAGCACGTGGACGCCCGTTTCGAAACCGTTCAGGCCGCAATCGCCGCCGTGGAAAGGGTGACGGACCGCGCCACTGCATGGCAGAAAGCATCGGCCCGGCTCCAGACGGCGCAGTCTTCCCTGTCTGACCGTGTCGTCCCGGCGCTGGAAAAGCAGCGGCAGCAACAGACCGACGTTCTGGCCCGGATGGGTCTGGCCATGGACTCGGTCCACAAAGTCGACGAGCGCGTTTCCGAGCACGTCACGTACAGAAGCGTCCAGGAGGCCCTTTCCAACGCCCGTGCGCTTGCCAACGAGGCCCATACGAGTCTGCGCGCTCTCGCAGCTGAAGCGGACGAACACGCAGAGGACCTGGTAGCGCGGTCGGCCGCGGATCTCGAGGCCCTGGAAATAGACGTAAAGGAGCTGGCCGACCGCGCCACCAGCCTCCTGGAAGAGCGCACAACCATCCGCACGAACGTCGATGCTGCCCGCAGCCGACAGGATATGACCGAGGCCCTCGAGAGGCGGGATGATCTCCGCGGCCAGCTGGATGAGCACCGGCATGAGTCCATGCAGCAGATAGCAGGGCGTGCCGTTGCGGAATGGGTCCGCGCGCAGGCCATGAAGCGTTCCATGCCAGCGGTCTTCTCCCGTGCGCGGGAACTACTGGCCCGGTTTACCGCCGGCGCCATGGAGCTCGATGTGGATATGACGGAAGACGTACCGCGGATCGTGGTCCGGACCGCAACGGGAACCGCCAGGGCCCCGGGCCACCTGTCGGTCGGAGAACGGGTTCAGGTGCTCATGGCCGTCAGGGTAGCCTTCTTGGAGCATGAAGAGGTCGTTGCGCTTCCGCTCATGGTCGACGAAGCGCTGGGAACGAGCGATGACATGCGCGCCCAGGCCATCATCGATGCCTTGTTGCAACTTGCGGCGGACGGACGGCAGATATTCTACTTCACGGCGCAGTCGGACGAAGTCCTCAAGTGGACGGAGCGTATTGCCGAGCGGGGTGATTTGTCGGAGGGTGATTGGAAGCCGGTCGACCTTGCGAGCGTCCGGAATCTCGAGTCGGTGCGCAGGACGCCGCTACCGGCGCATACCCTGTCGCGTCCCGATGTGCCCGCTCCCGAGGGACGGTCCCATACCGAGTACGGAAGGTTGCTTGGCGTTCCAGGACTCGATCCGCTGATGCGGGAGCCTGCGGGAGAGCATATCTGGCACGTCACGGACAATGTGGACCGGCTGCATGCGCTCCTGGATGCCGGCATCACGACCATCCATGCGTGGCAAACGCTCGACGCCGTCCATGCGCCAGCGTGCGGTTCCGATGACGAGCGTGCGGCCGTCAGGGCGCGGATTCGACTGCTTGTGGATGCGACAGGGCTCTGGCGCATCGGGCGTGGTCAGCCTGTGGACCGGTCCGTACTGGAGGCAAGCGGAGCGGTAACGTCGAACTTCATAGATCCCGTCGCTGACCTTTCCCGGCGCGTGGGAGGCGAGGCCGGGACCATTGTGGAAGCGTTGGAGAACGGAGAGGTGTCCGGATTCCGGAAAGCCAAGATCGCCGATCTCAAGGAGTGGTTGCTGGACAATAAGTACCTTGACGACACAGCGCCTCTCGAGCCGGACGATGCCCGGATTCGACTGATGTCCAGACACGGGGACGTTCCTTCATCTGCCATTGACCGCATACTACAAACATTATGGACTACGGACTGAACGGGAAGGTCATCATGGTCGCGGCCGCCAGCAAAGGGCTGGGCCGTGGAATTGCCGACGCGGCAGCGTCCTGCGGTGCGCGTCTTTCCATTGCCAGTCGGACGCAGGGAGACATTGAAGCCGCTGCGGCGCAACTGGCAGCGCAACACGGAGTTGAGGCGCGCGGCTACGTCATGGATGCCACGGATCCTGCGTCCATCCAAGCATGGGCGGACGCTACAACCAGGGACTTCGGACAGGTGGACGGGTTGGTCGTGAATGCGGGTGGTCCACCCCCGGGCATGTTCGATGCGTTTACGGACGAAGACTGGCAAAAGGGGTTCGAACTCACGCTCATGAGCGCCGTGCGTATGATCCGGGCCGTTCTCCCCGGAATGAAAGCCAGGGGCAGCGGGTCCATCGTGACGGTTACGTCATCGTCCATCAAGGAGCCCATTGACATCCTGTTGCTCTCGAATGTGTTCCGATCGGGCGTGGTGAGCCTGGTCAAAAGCCTTTCAAATGAACTGGCATCGCAGGGCATCCGGATCAACAACCTGGTGCCGGGGATGATCGATACGGACCGTATCCGCTCGAACGATCGGTACAAGGCGGAATCATTGGACGTGCCATTGGACTCCTACGTGGAAAAGCGCCAATCAGCGATTCCAATGGGGCGATACGGTACGACCGAGGAGTTTGGAAACGCCGGAGCGTTCCTGCTTTCCGACGCCGCCCGGTACATTACGGGCGCTACGTTGATGGTGGACGGCGGGAAGAGCAAAACTGTGTGGTAGGCGCAGCGTGTCCGGCAGGGTGAGGGTGCATCCTTCGTAGGTTGTATCCCGTACGGAGGGCATTCCATACCACGTGGCATCACGCTCCCATGTTGAAGAACTACGTTTCCGTCGCGCTCCGTCATTTCCGTACGCAACGCGGTTCCACCTTGCTGAATGTGGCCGGTCTGGCCCTTGGGTTTGCGTGTTTTGCCCTTATTGCCGTGTTCGTGACGGACGAGTGGTCGTACGACGCGCATTATGACACGGCGGACCGGATGGTTCGGCTGCACATTGAGGTGCCGAGCGAGCAGGGCGCAACGAAGCTGGCCCAGTCGCCACCGGTGTGGGCGCCCGACATGGTTGAGAACATTCTGGCCGTTGAGCGCATGACGCGCATCAAGCCCCCCCGGCAGCAGTGGATGGTCGGAACGGAGGACCGCACGTTTGCAGAGAATCGCTGGGCCTTCACCGATCCGGAAACGCTGGATATGTTTGACCTGGATGTGGTCCAGGGCGACGGCAGGGTAGCGCTGGAAACGCCATTCTCCGTGATGATAAGCCGGGACATGGCCCGGAAGTATTTCGGGAATGAAGATCCCCTGGGAAAGCGGCTCATTCTGGACAACCAATTCGACTTCACCGTACAGGCGGTCATGGAGTCCATGCCGCGCTCCAGTCATCTCCGGTTTGAGTTCCTGGCCTCGTATGAGTCCCTCCGAGACTCCACCCGGCTGTACCTGGTGAACGCCCCGCAGACCCAATTCCCGTTCTCCTACACATATTTCGAGCTGGCCGAGGGTGCCGACCGGGAGGATGTCAACGCCCGGATGAAGGAGTACATCGCGTCGACGCTTCCGCCAAATCTTGTAGCGGCAGGCTTCAATATCAACACGGAGCTCATGCCGGTACGGGACATTCATCTGCAGTCCCATCTATCGGATGAAATCGAGGCCAACGGGTCGCCGTCTACCGTGTGGATATTCTCTGCCATCGCCCTGTTCGTACTGCTTATTGCGTGCATCAATTTCATGAACCTGGCCACGGCCCGCTCCGGCCGGCGGGCTCGGGAGGTCGGCATGCGGAAGGTCTTGGGAGCCGGCCGGTCACAACTGGTGGCGCAGTTCCTCGGTGAGGCCATGATGACCTCGTTTGCCGCACTTGTTATTGCGTGGTTGACCGCGTGGCTCGTACTCGGGCCGTTCAACAATGTCATGGGTACGTCCTATACGGTCAGTGCTTTGCTCGATCCAGCCTTGCTGTTGTTGCTGATCGGTGTCGCGGTTTTCAGTGGATTGGTGGCTGGATCGTACCCGGCATTCTTTCTTTCGTCGTTCCGGCCTGCGGCTGTCCTGAAGGGTACCCATGAACGGGCTGGCGGGGGCGCCGCCCATTTGAGGAATGCGCTCGTTGTATTCCAGTTTGCCATCTCGATTGGTCTCATCATTGCCACGTTGACTGTTTTCCGGCAGATGGATCACGTCAGCCAGATGAGTCTCGGCTTCGAGAAGGATCAGGTGGCGACCATCGAACTCACGGATCCGACACCGGTCTCTCGTTTTCCCGCACTTCGCTCCGCGTTGCTGGATATTCCAGGGGTCGAAGGGGTGTCCAGTGGCGTGTCATCACCGGCCGGCATACAAAACTACGGCCGTGTCCGTCCCATCGAAGCGCCGCAGGATGAGACCTGGCCTGCTGCCCAATACGTGGTCAACTTCGACTACATTGAGACATTGGGCATGGAACTGCTTGCCGGCCGTTCGTTCTCCCGGGATTTTCCTGCCGATACGCTCGGGTCCGTGATCATCAACGCGACGGCAGCCCGCGAATTCGGCTATGCGTCTCCCGATGCTGCGATTGGCCGTGAACTCCAGTTTCCAGGTGCTCCTGCCGGACAGACCAACAGGATCATTGGTGTGGTCGATGATTTTGTTACCGGATCTGCTCGCGAGGAAGTCGGGCCAGTCATTTTCGGGTATACCTCGTTTGCATTCTACGCATTTGTCCGGTTCGATCCTGCCGAAGCACAGCGGATTGTACCGGAAATGGAGCGCATCTGGCATGCGACCGTACCGGGTTACGTATTCGATCTCCGGTTCATGAACGACCGGTTCGAAGCGCTCTACACGTCCGAGACGGTGCTCCGCAAGCTGTTGCAATACTTCGCGTTGTTGACCATCATCATTGCCTGTCTAGGGCTGTTCGGTCTCGCGTCCTATGCCGCCGAGAGGCGGACAAAGGAAGTCGGAATTCGTCGCGTGGTGGGTGGAAGTGTGGCAAGTATCTCATACCTGCTCACCAAGGACCTGACGCGGTTGGTTGTGCCTGCCTTTGTGCTGGCAGCGCCCATGACGTGGTTTGCCATGGATCGTTGGTTGGACGGGTTTGTATTCGCAACTGACCAGAGCATGTTCATTTACGCCGGTGCCCTGGTGGGTGCAACCCTCATTGCGGCCGGGACGGTCCTGTTCCAGAGCGTGCGTGCCGCATCGACCCACCCTGTCAAGGCGCTTCGGAGCGAGTGAGCGGCTGGTCGAAGTAGGTGGCAGGGAAGGGTTCGTCAATCAGTGTGAAGTGCCACCATTCTGCACTGTAATTCCTGAACCCGGCGCCCTGCATGATGTCCACAAGCATCGCCCGGTTTGCCTGCGCGGCCGCGGATATGGTTGTGTCGGCCGTTGCCGATACCGGATCGAAGAGATCCCAAGGCGACCCGGTGTCAATCGGGACTCCGTCGCGGGCCAGGGTGAGGTCCACAGTCGAACCTCTCGTGTGACCGGATTTTTCGGCAATGTATCCCAAGGCAAACAGGGAGTCTTTCGGCAGAAACGGATAGTACCGCTGCTTGGTGAGTGTATCGCCAGGGACGGCCGCCCACTGTACGAAGTCATCGACCGCCCTTTGCGGGCGGAAGCAATCGTACACCAGAAGCGATAACCCCTTCTGCACCGCAGCATCCTGTGCGCGCGCCAGCGCGCTCGCAGCCTCGTGGGTGAGCATGCACCTCGGCGCCTCATAACCAACTACGGGGCGTCCCACGAAATTGTCCGAACCGGCATACCGGATGTCCTGGAGGATGTTTTCCGCGATGGTTTCGATTCCGACCAACGGCTCACGTTCCGGTTCTGAGCAGGCCGAAAACGTTGCGGCCACGGGTAGGGCGACCAGTACAACGACAAGTATGCGGCGTTGGGATGCGGTCATGAGCGGGGAGGTTTCACGTGGGTTTCCAGCAGGTGTGCAATGCGGCGCGATACAGCACTCCAATTCAAGTCGGCTTCAACCCGCTTTCGGCCGGCAGTGCCCATGGTACGTGCCCGGTCCGGATTGTCCAGCAGTTCCATTACGGCGCGCGCCAATGCTTCGGGGTCGTCCGGAGGCACCAACAAGCCTGTTTCACCGTCGACGATGGCATCCGGCACCCCGCCGGCGCGCGCCCCGATGACTGGTGTGCCACACGCATTTGCTTCCAGGAAGACAATGCCGAACCCCTCAACATCGGGCTCGGCCTGCCGGGCCGGCAACACGAACATGGATGCCGCTGAATAATAGGCTGGCAGATCGGCGTACGGGATTCGGCCAACGAAACGCACGTTGTCCTGAACCCCCAGGGCACCGGCCAGTGATTTCAAATCGCCGGCTTCCGGGCCTTCTCCGGCAACTACGTACATGATATCGGGCCGATGGGCCAGGACGGCGGGAAGCGCCTTCAGTACCGTATCCACCCCTTTGCGGCCGACCAGGCGACAGACCGACAGCAGGACCGGACGGTCGTCGAGGTCCAGTTCCCGGCGGATACGCGTTCCATCGGTCGGGGAGAAGGCGTTGGGGTTTGTACCGTTGTTGACCACGTGGACCCTATCGGACGGAACGCCGAATGGCTCCAACAACGATGCCGTGTAGCGACTCACAGGGAGCAGTAGCCGGGCATGACGTACCATGTTGCGCCGCATGGTGTTGTACGCCCAGGATGCCAGTCGTGTCCGCATGGGCTCCAGGAGCAGTTCCCGGCCGTGCACCGCCAGGGCAACCGGAATGCGCCGGCCGGTGCGGGCTGCCAGCCAGAACGGAACCACGGCCGACCAGGAAACCGCGTATGCGCCATCAAATGCGCCGCTGGAGAGCAGACGCCGGACGGTCATGAAGGCCTTGAACGGAAATGCGTCGAAGGAAGCAGCCACCCGTACGACGCGGCAGCGGCGGCTGGCATCGGACGCAGCTGCCCCTGGCCGGTCCGGGCATACAACGGTGATGTCATGTCCTGCGTCCACCAGTCCGGCTACTATCTCGGCCGCATACGTCTGCGTACCACCCACATCGGGAGGAAAATCCTGGGTTGTCAGCAGCAGACGCATCAGGACAGGCGACCGGAAAGTGCGTGAAGCCGGTCATACCAACCCCGGGACCGGAACCAGGTGTCCAACCAGTCGGCCCATGGATACGCCAGTACCAGCAACATGGCGTTGTTTGCCGGGAAGTTGATGCGCATGCTCATCAGGATGCCAATGTGCATGATGATCATGAGGGTCATGATGAACGGACGTGTCTTCCGGTACCAGATGAGGGGTCCGCAGAACTCGGTCACCAACCCGAACAGAAGCACCATCGTAGCGAGCGGGTACCAGTCCAGCAACAGCTGCTGCAGAAGGTTTACATCAGGCACTCCGAATTTGCTGTACACATCGACGGTCCGCTCCTGGATCCACATCCACATATGGTCGCCGCTGACCCACATGGGGCCGGTGGCGATCAGCTTGCTCATGGCCGCTGTGAAGTAGCCCCATCCGAGGAAAAACAGCGTCAGGCCGAGCGCAAAGCGTCGTACATCTTTCCTGTCCCGGAACGCCAGTGTGGCCAGGGCCATGGCAAGGATAGCCAGTCCAACGACATTCGACCCGTGGGAGATCTCCCCGAGCGAGTACCGCGCAGCGTACTGGAAATGAAAAGCGACCGCCAGCACGGCATATCCTGCCCGGTTCAGACGGAAAAAGCCTACAACGGCCGCTATGGTCATGACTCCCGCGTTCCAAACGGACACCGACCCATCGAACATGATCGAGATATCCAGAAACCGAGCGATCCCCAGAGGGAGGACGATGTCGGAAATGTTCGGGATGTACAGCCCCCACTCCCAGCCGAACAGCAAGGTCCAGTACAGCATGACCACTTCGAACATGCGGTAGAACAGCACTTCTCCAGGGGTTTCCGTTCTGTCGGGCTCAAACAGGTTCACCCACGTCGTATGCAACAGCGCCTTCATCGAACCACCTCCGGGTGCAGCCACGTCGAATCGGGAGACATAAGCACATAGGGCGTGAACGCAACGGTAATGTCGCCGCCTTCCAGTAGCGTGCCTTGCGCGCGATAAACGAGCAATGTCCTGTCCTTGAGGGCTTCCCGGTACACGCGCCGGATGGCTTCCGTTCGCTGGGGCGTCCACTGGCTGGACTTCGATACGAAATTGGCAACGTCGTTCTGATTGATGCCCACGGGGTCAAGCGCGTACGGCAGGCCGTCCAACGATTCCATGTCTACGGGCGTCCAGTCCTGTGGGGCGACGGGTCGGTCCGACACATCACGCACAATGGTGCGTACCCACGACCGGCCCGCCTGTGAGAACATGGGATAGATGGAAAAGGGCCAGAATTCCCCTAGATTGGTCGCGACAAGCAGCGCATACACGATGAACGTTCCGCCCAGCAAGCGCTTGGATTTCTCGAGATAGGTCATGTTTTCTGACAATGTTTTGGATCGCTGGCGCACATTCAAGGAAAGCGCGATCGGCAAACAGGCCATCCGGGTTGCAAGGATACTCATTTTCCTCGGAATAATCGGATTCCTGGTAGCGCAACTGGCCGGGATAGGCTGGACTGAGGTGCTCCGGAATCTTCCCGTGCAGCCTTGGTTCTATGTGTTGTTTGTGCTGCTGTACGTTTCGTTACCGGTGGCGGAAACGCTCATGTACAGGGTCACATGGAAATACGATGTGCTCCGGGCGTTCCCGGCCTTCATCAAGAAACGGATTTACAACCGGGACGTGGTCGGATACGCCGGAGAGGTATACTTCTTTGGTTGGGCCAAGGACCACGCCGGAGTTCCGAAACGAAAAGCCGCGGAAACCATCCGCGACAACAATATCCTTTCGTCGGTGTCGTCCACACTGGTGTCGGTGGGCATGCTGGCCCTGTTCCTGTCGGCAGGCCGGCTGTCACTGGAGTCGCTGATCGGGCGTCCTACAATGGCGTGGTTCGTGATCGCCGCACTGGTCGTCGCCGTGCTGGTACTGGTCTGGACGCGGTTCCGTCGCTTCCTGTTCAGTATGGAATGGAGGCATGCGGGCATCATTTTCGGCATCCAGGTAGCACGCCTGGTGGTCGGCCAAATGCTCCAGATCGGGCAGTGGGCCGTCGTCATGCCCGAGGTATCGTTGGACATCTGGTTCACCTACGCCGCCATTAGCATCATCCTGACCAGGATTCCGTTCCTGCCGAACCAACAGCTCATTTTCACGAGCCTCGGGATTGGACTGTCCGGCGAACTGGGGATGGCAAAGGCTGCTGTCTCGGGCATGCTCATCATGGCGGCCGCGCTTGACAAACTCATCAATGCGGCACTTTTCGGCCTTATTACGTTGACCGGGACCGATAAAGTCACGGCCTCGCGCGAGGCCTGAATCCGCTCATTTCACGGAACGATCATGATCGAATGAGAACCCGCATCATGTTCGGATGTTATCCGGACTAAATACTCTTTTATCTACAACAGCATGAGACCATGATGAATCCAGAGAATCTTGCATCCCGCTCGGTCGGTGACGTCGTTACAGAAGACTTCCGTCGTGGGGCGATCTTCAAGCATTTCGGGATTGATTTCTGTTGCGGCGGGGGCAAGACCGTGGCCGATGCATGTCGCGCGAAGAACGTCGATATAGAGGTCCTGGCAAAGGAGCTTGACGCTGCTGGTTCGAACGAACATGGCAGGGTACCCGCTGGTGTGTCCCGGTGGAGTCCGGAATTCCTGGCGCAGTATATCGTGAACGAGCATCATACCTATGTCCGCTCCCGCATGCCGGTCTTGCAGGCCTTCACAGAGAAGGTAGCCAAGGTGCACGGGCATCATTACACGGAACTGAATGCGATTCGGGATACCTTTGCAGACCTGGCGCTTGAACTGGAGCAGCACATGAGTACGGAAGAGACCGATCTGTTTCCCGCAATCGCATCCGGCGGCCCTTCAGGTCAGACGGTGCAGGCCCTCCAGGCGCTGGAATCGGAGCACGAAGCCGCCGGCTCTGCGATGGCATCCATCAGGACGCTTACGAACGATTACACACCTCCAGAGGGCGCATGCAACACGTTCCGGGCAGCATATGCCGGCCTGGCCGAGTTCGAAGCCGATCTCCATGCCCATGTACACCTGGAGAACAACGTGCTCTTCCCCAAGTTGGCTGACCGCGCCCGGAGTACGACGCCGTAGTCTTCCCGGTCGTCCCATATCCAGACAGCTGCCTGGTCATGGGACGGCAGCGGTCGTGACAGCAAAACAGTAGAATAACCCGTCGCCCCCAGTGGACTGAAGATTCGCAAGGCCACACCCGCGCGACGCATGGGCGGCATTCCAGGAAGTGGGGTCGGCGCCGCCCCCGGTGCGATCATGATGACCCACGATCGCCGACCCGTCGTCGGCCGAGCTGGTCCAGTCACTGCACGTGAAATCCTGGTCCTCTGATGTTCCGTTGGACATGCCGGCCGACGTGGAACCTGTGAGGATATCGTGCCGGTTCGGGGAATCGCCCCGGCCCTTCACGATTTCGCCCCGTTCAGTCAACTGCGTCTCTTTCGTGAGGTTGTTCTCGCCGTGCAAGGCATCCAGATCGGCCGCTACCTCGACTCCGGCGGCGTTGTGCCAGGGCCCGCTGCCAATCCGGTCGCGGGCGTTTTCCGTGGTGGTCGAGAGGTACGCATGCCACGTCTGGTCGCCGGCGCCTACGGAATCGGCCAGCTGCGCACACCAGGCATCGGCCCCCTCGAGCCCGCCGAGATCAGCTCCCGACCCGGGATTCTGGCTCGTCAGGAAGAAGGTCATGGGGGCCAGCTCAGGAGCAGGTGGCGTGGTATCGGCGGGGGCGCAGCCCGCGAGGACGGTCATGAACGCCGGAATCAGGATGGCAGCAGGTAGAAGGCGCATAAGAATCAGGTAATCAGTTACGTGGGGGGCTAATGGTACGATTTTGTTGGACCTTCTCACAATCCTGCGTTACATAACAGCATGCGCCTGCTATCCGTCATCATGATTGTCGTGTGCTCGTTTGGCCGACCGGCAGCTTCGGCGTTCGCCCAAGATGCCCCAAGCATGGACGCCCGGAGTATTATTGTCCGGTCCGACTCCATCATGCGGGGGGCCACGCAGCAGGGGACCTACACGATGACCATCATCCGGCCCGACTGGGAGCGTTCCACCACGTTCGCTTTCTGGTCCAAAGGGACCGAGTTGTCCTTCATCCGTGTACGTGAGCCCGCACGGGATCGTGGCATCGCTTTTCTGAAACGCGATCGGGAAATGTGGAATTTCATTCCCAGGGTGAACCGCGTTATCAAGATACCGCCTTCCATGATGCTGCAATCGTGGATGGGCTCCGACTTCACGAACGATGACCTCGTCAAGGAATCGAGTGTAGTGGACGACTACGAACACGCTCTCATCGGGGTGGACACACTCGATGCCGGCGTGGCGTGGCATGTATCGTTGACACCGCTCCCGGAGACGCCTGTGGCGTGGGATCGGGTGGAAGAATGGGTCCGACAGGAAGACTACGTGTCCCTGAAGGCGGTGTATTTCAATGAGCGCGGGGAAGAGGTGCGGACCATCCTGTTTGAAGACGTCCGGCACGTCGATGACCGCCGGATACCGCTGCGCATGGTCCTCTTGGAAACGTCCAAGCCCGGTCACAAGACCATCCTGCAGTTGGACGACGTGACGTTCAATGAGCCCATTCCGGACCGGATTTTCTCCCAGCAGCATTTGCGAAGCGGAGGTTGATGTGCACCTGAAACTGGCCTGGAGGAATGTGTGGCGCAACCGGCGGCGGAGCCTCATTACCATGTCGGCCATCGTTTTCAGCGTGCTCATCATCACGCTCACCCGGAGTTTGCAGTACGGCACCTACCATGCCATGGAGTCGCAGGCCGTGCAGACGTTTACGGGTCACATGCAGATCCAGGCTCCCGGATACCAGGATGAGCCGGGTTTCAACCATCTGGTTCCGGACGATGCATGGGCGCCGGTGGTGGCCGAGGCCTCGTGGGTGACAGGCGTCGCACGCCGTTTAACCGGGTACGGCCTCGTTTCGGGCGATTCTGCGAGCGCAGGTGCCATGGTGCTCGGTATAGAACCCGAGGCAGAGCAGCAGGTGACCACCTTTCTCGGGAAACTGACCAAGGGAGACATGCTACCTGAACGGCCCGGAAACGAGGCTGTTTTGGGGTACCTGCTGGCCCGCAACCTGCAGGTGGATGTCGGCGACTCGGTGGTCGTCATCACGCAGGGGTACCACGGTCAGATGGGGGCCGATCTGTATCGCGTCCAGGGCCTGGTCCGGACCGGCACGCCCGAACTGGACCGGCAACTGATGGTCATCCACGTGCGTGACGCGGATATGCTGTTTGCCACCGAAGGTCAATACACGGAAGTCGTAATTCAAACGAAGGACTTCCGCGATGCGCCCGAGCAGGCCGCAGCATTGCAGGCGTCCCTGCAGGAAGTCGTCCCTGGCACCTCGTATGCTGTGCGCGACTGGAACGAACTCATGCCGGAGCTGCAGCAAATGATTGTCCTGGACAACATGGGAGGCATCATATTCCTGTTCTTCATGCTGCTGCTCGTCGGTTTCGAGCTCTTCAATACGACCAGCATGAGTGTTCTGGAGCGTCAGCGGGAATTCGGCATTCTCCAGGCAATCGGGCTGAAACCGGGTGCACTGGCGTGGATCGTGATGCTGGAATTGCTCCTGAAAATCATGCTGGCCCTGGTCGTCAGCGCCGTGGCATCGGGAGGACTGCTCTGGTATTTGCACGGACACCCCATTCCATTGTCGGAAAGTTTGGTTGATATGTACGAGGAGTTCGGGGTCTCCGTAACGTCACTCCTGTTTTCGACCCGGCCCGCGGTCTTCCTGGAGCCCTTCATTTCCATTCTGGTGCTTTCGCTGGTGACGACCATCTATCCAGTGGTCCGCGTCATGCGCCTGAATGTCACCGCTGCACTTCGACGGGGGACCTGACATGAAATTGGAAGCCCGCATAGCCTGGCGGAGTATTTGGCGTCAGCCACGACGATCGGCCGTTCTCATGGGCGCCGTGGCCGTGGCCGTGTTCACGTGGGTCGGTTCCACCGCATTCACGGATGGATTCGGCGCTCAAATGGTGCAATCGGCTGTGAACCTCCAGGGGGGGCATATCCAGGTAAACGCGCCGGGGTACTTCACGAACCCATCGTTGCGTGTCCGAATGGACACCTCAATTGTCAATCGTATACGCACCGTGACTGGCCAGCAGGCCGGTACCCACGTTGCCGGTCAGCTGTCGAATACCGGGATGGCCAACGCTCCCGCGCAATCGGCTGCGATAACTGTCACCGGGGTTGTGCCCGCGGAAGAATCGCTTGTGACCACCATTGCCTCGAACGTGGAGGAAGGACGCTACTTGACGGACGACGACGACGGTGTCCTCATTGGCGCAGAACTGGCTGACGATCTGGGGCTCCGTCTCGGAGAGAAGCTGGTCATCATGGTGAACAATGACGAGACGGAGGTAAGCGCAGCGGCCTACCGGATAGTGGGGCTGTACCGTTCAGGCAATGCTCCGTTCGACCGCATGCACGTGTTCATTTCCATGGGAGCGGCACGCGCGTTGCTTGGTGTCCCCAATGGGCTCACGACTGTAACGATCGTTCTGGGGGACGATGCACAGACGGTCAACACGGCCGAAAACCTCCGGAATGCCCTGCCGGAAGCCGAGGTGCTGACCTGGCGCGAGCGGAATCCGATGCTGGAAATGATGGAGGAAGCCTACGATTACTCGGCCTTGCTGACAGCCATCATACTGTTCATAGCCGTTGGATTCATACTGGTGAATTCATTCCTGATGGTGATCTTCGAGCGCATCAAGGAATTCGGGGTCATGTTGGCCGCCGGCACCAAGCCGGCCGTGATCCGGCGCATGCTGGTCCTGGAAGCCCTCATGACATCCCTCATGGGACTGGCCGGCGGCCTCGCCCTGTCTGCGGTCTTGCTGGGATTCTGGTTCAGGAACGGGTTGGATCTGTCCCGATTTGCATCCGGGCTGTCGGAGTTCGGCATGGATTCCGTGGTCTATCCGGTACTGGATGCATCCCATTTATTGCCGGGAATTGCGCTCATTCTCGTCATGGTTGTTCTCGCTGTGCAATATCCGGCGTGGCGCGCCAGCCGATTCAAACCCGTGGAGGCCATGCAGCATGACTGAACTCATTGAAGGACGTGGACTGGACAAGACCTACGTGGATCGGGATAGCACGCCCGTCCATGCGCTCCGAGGCGTTGATATAGACATTTCGGCAGGCGAATTCACCGCGCTGGCGGGTCCCTCTGGATCCGGCAAGACCACGCTGCTGAACATGCTGAGTGGCTTGGATACACCGACCGCAGGCACGGTCCGGGTCAATGGGCGTGACCTGGGATCCATGTCGCGCAATGAGTTGGCGCAGTTTCGCCTGGAAAACCTTGGGTTCATTTTCCAGTCCTACAACCTCATCCCGGTGCTGTCAGCAGAGGAAAATGCAGAGTTCACGCTGCTGCTGCAGGGTGTACCGCAGGAAGAGCGGCGCAAGAAAGTGAGGCAGCAACTCTCAACACTTGGTATCGGAGATGACATGATGCAACGGCGCCCCTCGGCGTTGAGTGGCGGCCAGCAGCAGCGGATTGCGGTGGCCCGCGCCCTGGTTGGGGAGCCCATGATCGTTCTGGCCGATGAACCGACGGCGAACCTTGATTCCGAAACGGGTGCGCGCCTGCTGGACACCATGAAGGAGATGAATGAGCGCACCGGCATCACATTCCTCTTCTCGTCGCACGACCCCATGGTCATGGAACGGGCCCGGCGTCTGGTGACCATGCGGGACGGAAAGATCGTGGAAGACACCAAACGTGCGTGACTCAGTGAAATACCTGCTCGCGGCGTGTGTGGTGGGCGTACTTGGAAATTCCCAACTGTCATCGGCTCAGTCGGTGACGGGCTATGCAAAGGAACTGGTCGTGGCCTCCCGATCGGTCATCACGGACGATGCGTATCAGCTGTCCATCTCCCGGTTCAGGTTGCAGGGATCGGTCAATGCCGGGTCGGCCTGGAATTTTCAGGCGTGGGGCGATGCCGAATGGCGGACCGGTTCATTCCTGGAATCCATCGACTACAGACTGGCATCACCGACGAGCGTGGATCCGCTGGTTGCGCTCACCACCCGGCGCTCCTTCGGAAGTCGTTCCGAAGGCCTTCTGCGACTGTATCGTTTGACGGCTACACGGGAAGGGAGGAGGCTCCGCATCGTGGCCGGGCGGCAGCGCATTCCGTGGGGGACCACGCTCGTGTGGAATCCGACGGATCTCTTCAACCCGACCGCCCCGGCGTCGCTCGAGCGGGACGAACGGGCGGCCATCGATGCCATACGTATGTCGTTGGCAATGGGAGTGCTATCGGCCGTCGACGTTGTGGCTGCTCCGGCGTCGGCGCTGTCAGAAGGTCGGTATGCGATCCGCTACCGTGGACACCGCGGCGAGACCGACCTTTCCGGTATGGCAGGGTGGTTCGACGGGCGCTGGGTGGCTGGCGCCGACATGGCCGGGTACGTACGCAGCGCGGGCGTCCGCGCGGAGGGGACCGTTGACGATGCCGGCCGGTTCCGCCTCGCTGCAAACACCGATTACACGCTCAGGGACGGCACGTACCTTACGCTGGAAGGGTACTACAACGGCGGGGGAGACCTGTCATTCCAACGGGATCGGTGGTACGGCGCCGTCATGGCCAGTCGATCCGTTCATCCGCTGATAGGTGTGTCCCTGTACGGCATCCACAACATGGAAGACGGCAGCGGGCTTGTCGGCCCGGGAATACAGGCTTCCGTAACCATGCGTTTGGACGCCGCCCTGAGCGCATACGTGCCCTACGGAACGGCCTCATCCGAATTCGGCGTGGCCCACCCGCTTCTTTTTGCCTCGCTCCAATACTGGTTCTGAAGCCGCGTACGGCTCAGCGCCGAAAGCCACCCAGTGGTCCCATGAACACGGCGCCCAATGGGCCCAACGCGCCACGAATGTCATCGTTTGCATGTCCGTAGACAGTGAAGTCCTGTGGCGTAACACATGCAAAGAACCGGTCGGCAAAGTGGGCGCCGAAATTTGCCAGGTGAATCATGGTCGCTTCCGGGTCGGTGTAGCGTTCCAGGATATGGACCTCGGCCCCCTCGGCGGTGACGTACCAGTCGTATGTCTGGCAACCCGTTTCATTGCGGGCAGCTACGACCATCTCGCGCATGAGGTCTTCAAAGTTGGAGCGTTGTCCGTCCTTCAGCACGAGACGAAGGTTCCAGGTAATGGCGGTCATGAATTCTTGCTGTTTGGTTAGCTGGAAGGTACGTATTCCTGTTGACAGTCGGCCGGTTGGTTGTCGGCGTTGATGCCTCGTTGATGCCCAAGTGTTTATATTCGGCGGATGACGGGATACACGCTTTTACACTATAGGATCGATGCCGAACTGGGGCGGGGCGGCATGGGTATCGTATACCGTGCCACCGACACCAAGTTGGACCGAACAGTTGCCCTGAAGGTCTTGCCGGCGGCGGCTTTGGCCAGCGACGACGATCGTGCCCGATTCTATCGGGAGGCCAAAGCCGCCGCCGCGCTGAATCACCCGCACATTGCCGCCATCTATCAGATTGATGAAGCGGTAGCCATGGACTCGGACGGGCAGCCGGTCAACGGGACCGATGGCGCCCGTCCGTTCATCGCCATGGAGTACATTTCCGGTGATACGATTCAGAAGCGTATCCAAGCGGGCCCCATGAAGTTGGCGGATGCCACGCGGTTGGCGTCCGAAGTCGCGGATGCGCTCACGGCGGCCCATGCGAAAGGCATTGTGCATCGCGACATCAAGAGCGCGAATATCATGCTCACGGCCGATAGAAAGGCCAAGGTGCTGGACTTCGGGCTGGCCCAGACATCCGCATCGACCAAACTGACCCGGATGGGCTCCACGCTCGGAACGGTCGCCTACATGAGTCCGGAGCAGGCACGTGGAGAGGAAGTTGACGGGCGCAGCGATCTGTACTCGCTCGGAACCGTCCTGTATGAGATGGTAACGGGTCGGCTTCCGTTTGGCGGGGAATACGAACAGGCCGTGGTGTACGGCATCCTGAACGAGTTGCCTGAGCCACTGACTGCTCTCCGTACCGGCGTTCCCATGGAGCTCGAGCGGATTACCATGAAGCTGCTCGCCAAGCAGGCTGCAGATCGGTACCAGACGGGCGCCGACCTCATGGTGGACCTGCGTAACGTGGACGTGGGTTCGGGATCACGCTCCACGGCCGGACTCACCGCCATGCACTCGGGACCACTGTCGGCGCACAGGTCCGGACCTGTGCACGCGGCTCCGCCTTTGCCTGGTCGTCCGGCCTGGCCCATGCTCCTGGGCGGGTCTGTGATTGGTATGGCTCTTGTCGCCGCCTTGGCGGTTGCTTTATGGCCGCGGCCTGAACCCGCTCGGGCAGCCGTGGTTGAAATTCCGCTGGAAAACCTGTCGTTCGTCAATTTCCCGGCGATGACGTCTGACGGCGTCTGGTTGGCCGTAAAGGCCACGTCCGACGGCCAATCGGGTGTATTCTTGCGCAATATGGCGACCGGTCTGTGGCGCCGCATTGATGGCTCCGACGACTCAGGGGACCGGCAGCTTTTGTTTTCTCCCGACGGAACGCGACTGGGCTATACAGACGGATTCAACGGAGGTGTCTTCGTTGTTGTCATACCCGCCGGTGTGCCGCGGAAGGTGACGGACTTCGGTCGAATTTCATTCTGGATATCGGATACGGAGTTCGTTTTGACGGACGATAAGCCCGGCGGCGGCGAGATGTACATCGTGGATATCACAGGTGGCGACCCCCGTCCCATTGACATTGATCCTGGATTCCGGCCTGACGGGTACGGCAACGTCGCGTATTCCCACGTGGCTGGTACCTCGCGGGCGTTTGGTCATCAGGTGGAGCGGGTCGTTGGCGGAGGATTCCAGAACGAGCCCCGCCTGTTCACGTTCGACGTGGAATCTGGCGAGGTCGAAATCATCGAGGAAAACGCCATCAATCCTGAATACGTCGAAGGTGGGTGGCTTACATACCAGCTTGGAGGTGATGACGGAAGGCTCGTCGTGCGTCCGGTGGACCCGAAAACGGGTCGTTTCACCGGGCCTCCCGTGGACGTACTGTCGGATGCAGAACCGTCTCAGTGGGGCCGCTATGCCATCACGCCGGCTGGGGACCTGCTCTCACTTACGTCATCCAGTCAGTTCAATGCGAATGCGCTTCAGAGACTCTGGCGTGCAGATCTCGGAACGGAAACGGTAACGCAGGTTCCGCTGAATCTTGAGAACGGTGTCGGTGTCATCATGCCACGGTTCATGAAAGAGGATACGCACGTCGTGTTTTCGGTGCAGGAGCCTGGAGCAACCGGAGGCATGAATGTGGTCACGATAGACCTGGCCACGTCCAACCAGATCCCATTCACGTTCAGTGGAAACGCCGGTCTCGCCGTGCCGTCGGTGGACGGATCACGCTTGTTCATGAGCCAGTTCTCAGACTCGCTCACCTGGCTGTCCGACATGCCCATGGACCGGTCCCGATCGCCGGAAAGGATTCACGGCGACATCGTGTTTCCGGATGTCACTCCGGATGGGCGCTACATAGTTGGTACGCGGGATTTGTATGGAAACGCCCGGCTCGTGCTGCTTGACCTGGAAACGGGCGGTGAAACAGTCCTGGACTCGGTGTCTGCCCAGCCGGTCTTTCCGAACGTTTCTCCCGACGGTCGATATGTGGTCTATCAGAGTCCGCTGCAGGCCACGTCGCGGACCCTTTACGTTCGTTCACTTGACGGTCGCGAATCCTATACCGTCCCCGGTGTATCGGGTGAGAGACCTGTCTGGTCGGCCGATGGCGCGTGGCTGTACGCCGGTGCTCAATCCGGGATCGTCCGCATTCCTGTCCGATTGACTCCTACGTTCAATGTCCTGGGGCCACCGGAACTGGTTTTGCTTGTTGCGAACGAATTCGGATTCGATGTTTCCGGTGACGGGGAGACGTTGATTGTCGCCGGAACGGGCGCGGAGTTTGCCGAGAGTGGTGAGCAGGAGACCCGGCTTGTGTGGGTCCAGAACTGGCCTTCATTGCTGGAGCGCCCGTGACCTTCCGTCATTCATCCCGTCGTCCGGGTATTCGTCCCTGGAGTGCATCCGGAACGAGGACGCTCCCGTACGTCCCGGCACACAACCAGCCACACATCCTTCCATGCGACGCATCCTCCCGCTAGTCCTGTCGGTTCTTGCGACATCGCCGATACTTGCCCAATCGTCCCGTGAATACCCACACCCTATTGGTGCGGAGAACGAAATCACGGCTATTTATACGGATGCCGCTCCCCGGATTGACGGTGTGCTCGACGATCCCATCTGGCAACGCACGCCCGTCGCAGACCGGTTTGTACAGTTGGACCCGAACGATGGCGAGGCCCCGGCCCACCCGTCGGCCATGCGCATTGCCTTCGATGAGCATTACCTCTACTTCGGACTGAGCTTCTATGACGCGGAGCCGGATCTCATCCGGGCGCGCAACCTGGAGCGTGGCGGACCGAATGGCAATGACGACATGTTCTGGTTGTTGATCGACACGTACAACGATGACCGGAACGCGTACCTGTTCGAAACCAATGTGCTTGGGACGCAGGACGATGCCCTGATTTCAGACGAAAGCATGTCGCATAGTGATTGGCAGTGGGACGGCATCTACGAAAGTGAGGGCAGAATCGCGGACGATGGTTGGCACGTTGAATTGGCCATTCCGTTCAAGACCATCCGGTTCGACAATGCCGATGAGCTCACCATGGGAGTCGCGATCATGCGGTTTCTGAACAGGACGGGCGAGCGTTCCATGTGGCCGCATATTCCGCGCAGCTATTCAGCGGGCATTTTCCAGGTCTCGCAGTATGCCACGCTGCACGGCATCAAGGACGTTGAACGCGGTCGGAACGTGCTCATCAAGCCGTACGTGATCACCGGCGCGCAGGAAGCACGCGACGCCACCGGTACCGTAACGGATACGCAGCAGGATGTCGGATTGGACGTGAAATGGGCCGTAAACCCAAATGTAACGTTGGATGTTACATTTAATACGGACTTTGCCCAGGTCGAATCGGATAACGTTCAGCTGGATTTGACCCGATTCAACCTGTTTTTCCCTGAAAAACGGGAATTCTTTCTCGAGCGTCAGGGACTGTTCCAGCTTGGCAAAACAGGCGATACGGAGACGTTCTTCTCGCGCCGCATCGGTATCTCCAACGATATACTGGCTGGCGCACGCATGGTCGGTCAGTTCGACAACATTTCGGTCGGATTCATGAATATCCAGACGGAGTCGAACGATGTGCTGGACGCGGCCAACAACACGGTCGCGCGCGTCCGGGCCGATGTCTTCGGGCGAACAACGCTCGGAGCGCTGGTGACCAACCTCGAGCAGGGCGGACATTGGAACCGGGCACTCGGAGTCGATGCACGCAAGCGGTTCTGGGGCAACAGCGAGGTATCCGGATGGTACACCCGCGTAGGAGACAGCGAACCTGCCGCATCCGATGCTGCCGGTGCTCTGGATATCTCGTTCCGGCGCGCGGACTACCGGTTCGGTGCGGACTACCTGAATGTCGGCAAGCGCTTCAACCCTGCTCTCGGTTTCGTGCGCCGTCGCGACATGAAGCGGTATGCGGTGTCCGGTGGGTATGCTCCTCAGGTGAACGGCCGGTTCGTTCGGTCCTATTCCATTTCAGGCTGGGCGGCTGTCATCAACGGCCAGGACGACGCGAAACAGTCATCGGACATGCAAATCAACGGTGACGTGCGGTTTCGCGCCAATGACCGGATCGTATTCAACGCCGGACGGTCATTCGAGCGCCTGGAACGCTCCTTCTTCGTGCGTCCCGATGCCGAAATCGTGCCCGGAGATTACAATGACAACACGGTGGCGCTCGGATTCCGCTCGGACAACAGCAAGTTCTTCTCGTTCAACACCGTCGTGAGGCGATCCACGTTCTTTGGTGGAGACCGCATGGCGTATCAGGGTGGCATCGGATTGCGCACGGGACGCTACCTGAATCTCGACGCAATCCTTACCCACAACGAGTTCGATCTTCCCATCGCCAACGGCAGGTTCAATGCGACCTCGTTCGGCATGAATATCAACGCGGCGTACAGCCGGAAGCTGTTCGCCAAAGCCCTCATTCAGTATGACAATTTCTCGGGCGATGTACAGGCCAACATCCGGATTGACTGGATCCATTCGCCGGGAGCCGACCTGTTTCTGGTGTTCAACACCAATTACAATTTCCTGAATGCCGAGGATCAATTCGACGTGCGGGCCGCGGCGCTCAACAACCGCGTGGGTGTGGCCAAGTTGACGTACGTGATTCAGATGTAGTGGAATCCATTATGCACAGGTGGGGGTTTCGAATGCAACCCTGTAATTCGACGGGTTCTAGCTTTCGTTATGAACCAGGATTCCCCCATACAGGCACTGGTCGATCCGTTTCCGTTGCCGGTCGTCGCATGGAGCGAAAACGACGACCGGATCCTGGCTGCGAACGAGGCGGCGTTGGTGCTTTATGGCTGGTCACGGGATGAACTGATTGGTAAGCCCTGGCGAAAGCTGTTGGCCGCTGGACCCGGTATGGTCGTTGAGCTGATCCGGAAGCCGATCTCGTACGAGGGGATGCCGTTGGAGCTCATCCATATCCTGGACGTCTCTGAGTGGGATCGGGCACTGACGAATCTCGAGGAAAGCCGGACGTTTCTTGACATTGCCGCCAAGCTCGGTCAACTGGGCGCATGGAGCGTCGATGTGCCGTCCATGCACCATGCGTGGTCAGAGGAAGCCCGCAAGATCCACGGTGTTGCGGAGGGTGAACACCCCTCTGTAGATGAACTCATTGACTTCTACCATGAGGATGACCGGCCCGTGATCGAGGAGGCCGTTCGTGCATGCATTGAGGAAGGCCTGCCCTTCGACTATCGCGCCCGGATGGTGCGTCGAGATGGCACATTCCGGTGGGTCCGCGCCAATGGCATCGCTCTGCGGAACGAGCGCGGAGAGATTTACCGCATTCAGGGTGGATTGCAGGACATCACCGAAGAGAACCAGGCCAAGCTGGACCTCGCAGCCAGCGAAGAGCGCTACCGCACCCTGTTTGAGAACGAACACACGATCATGTTGCTGATAGACCCGGAGGCAGGCGTGATCGTAGATGCAAATCCGGCGGCCGTCCGGTTCTACGGTTGGTTACGGGAGGATCTTGTCGGAATGTCCATGTCCCGGATAAACACGCTGGGGCCCGATGAAATCGCACGGGAAATGCAGCGTGCCAAGAACCGGGGACGTCGCCACTTTGAGTTTCGACATCGCCTCCAAGACGGCTCTGTCAAGGACGTTGATGTCTTTACGGGTCCGGTGAAGCAGGCAGGCCAGACCCTGCTCTTCACGATTGTCCATGATGTCACGGGGCAGCGTAAGGCAGAAGCAACACTCAGACTGCAAGGAGCGGCCCTCGATGCGGCAGTGAATGCAATCGTCATCACCTACGCGGATGGACGAATTGCGTGGGCAAATGCCGCATTCTATCGGATCTCCGGATACACCGAAGGGGAGGCACTTGGCAAGACGCCTGGAGAACTCATAGAGTCAGGTCAACACGACGAAGACTTTTACACGGAAATGTGGAAACGGTTGAAGGATGGAGTGCCTTGGACCGGCGAAGTCATCAATCGCATGCGTGATGGACGCCTCGTCACGGAGGAGTTGACGATCACGCCCATGTTGGACGACCAAGGAGCCATTACCCACTATGTGGGTGTGAAGCAAGATATTACAGATCGAAAGTTATTGGAAAAACGGAACTTGCGATCTCAGCGCGTGGAAAGTATTGGCACATTGGCAGCCGGAATTGCCCACGACCTGAACAACATCCTGGCTCCCATTCTCATGTCAGTCGACTCGCTGAAGTCGGGCGAGCAAGACCAGAGGCGGCTTTGGATGCTGGACCGTATGGAAACGAGTGCCCGCCGTGGTGCGGAGTTGGTCAAGCAGGTGTTGGCGTTTTCCCGCGGCACGGACAGTCAACAAGTGGTTCTGGACGTCGCGCACGTCGCGAAGGAGCTCGAAATCATCATCCGGGATATCTTTCCCAAGAGCATCACGTTCACGTCGGAGTACGAGAAGGGCCTTTGGCTGACGAAGGCCGATCCAACGCACGTCCACCAGGTCCTGATGAACCTGTGTGTAAATGCACGGGATGCCATGCTGGACGGTGGGCAGTTGTCGATGCGATTCTTCAACAAGGTGGTCGCCGAAACGTACGTGCGCAGCGACTCGCAGCCCCACTCCGGACGTCATGTCGTTCTCGAAATAGCGGATACCGGAATCGGAATACCGGCCGATGACCTGGAGCGGATTTTCGATCCGTTCTACACCACCAAAGAGCCAGGAAAGGGTACCGGCCTGGGACTGCCCACGCTACAGAACATCATCTCCATCCATGACGGTTTCCTTACTGTGGACTCCGAGGTGGGTAAGGGAACCACGTTCCGTATCTTCCTGCCGGCGGTGGATGATGAAACAGGCACCCAGGAAGCCGGGCCCGATGTCACAACCAGGAAAGAACGGCCGTCCATGAGCAGAAATATCCTGATAGCCGACGATGAGGAGGCCATTCGTACCATTTCGTCGATGATGCTGGAGCGGGAAGGGTATGTTGTGCAGACGGCATCTGACGGCGCCGAGGCGGTCGACCTGTTCCGTGCGCAACAGGATCTTATTGACCTCGTCGTGCTCGACGGAGCCATGCCAGTGATGGACGGAATGGCAGCTCTCACGGCCATCCGCACCATGCAGCCGGATGCCCGGGTGGTGTTGTCCAGTGGCTACATCAATGCCGAGAGCGAAGCCGCTTACCGGAAAGCCGGCGTCACGGCCTTCTTGCCCAAGCCCTACACCATGAGCGCGCTTCTCGACACGGTGGCCAGTGCGCTTGAGTGAGTCTTCCGCTGAACCCATGATCCATCCGGGATGGGTACGTTTGACATCGATTGCAAGTGGTTCCTGAATCGTCCATAAATCCCTATGCGCCACCTGACATTCCTGCTGCTGATCTCCCTGATGGTTTCGACGCTGGTTCCCATACCGGCTACCGCCCAAGACCCTGTCGATGCGCAACTGAAGCGACTGTCAACGCTTTTCGTTGCTGAGCCCGCAGCCGTCCTGCCAGGGGGATACGCCGACCTGTTTGCTCCGTCGTTTCGGCAGGCCGTCCCCGACGCTCAACTCACGGCCATCTTCCTTCAGTATTGGTCACAGGGTGGCTCCGTAGTTGAAATGGAAACCGTATCGAAGTCTGGACCCTACCAGGGTGTATTCACGCTGGTTTTCGAAAAAGGCATTCAGGTGCCAGTCAAGAATATTTCCGTGACCAGCGAGGCACCGCACCTCATTTCGGGAGTGCTGCTAGGCCTTCCGGAGCCGGTCCAGCGTGTGGCTGATGTACCCGAGTTGGCGACGGAGTTTGCTTCGCGGCCGGGATCGGTCTCGTTCATGGCAGCTCGGGTGGCACCGGATGGCAGCCTGGACGCACTCGGTGGTGTCGATACCCACCAGGCGTTGGGACTTGGCTCGGCGTTCAAGCTTTTCGTTTTGGGACGGTTGGTCGCTGACGTGGAGGCGGGGGATCGGTCCTGGGACGACGTCATCGAGATTGACCCTCGTCTGAAATCCCTCGCGTCGGGAATCACGCAAGCGTGGCCGGACCGATCCCCCGCCACCCTGCACACGCTCGCGACACTCATGATCTCTGTGAGCGACAACACGGCCACCGATGCACTGGTCCATGAACTGGGACGGGACCGCGTGGCCGCCTTCCAGACGGAAATGGGGCACACCCGGGCCCAACTGAACGATCCTTTTCTGACCACCCGCGAAATGTTCGTCATCAAGAGCGATTCGTCCATGGCGGCCGAATATGCCGGTGCCGTTCCGGCTGCGCGTCGCAGTATGTTGGATTCAATCGCCGACGCGCAGCCGGACGGCGCCTTGTTCCCGACGACGCCCACATACATCGAAACCATCGAGTGGTTTGCCAGCGCCCAGGACATGAGCCGGGTCATGGCCTGGTTCACCGGTGGGTCTACCGGGGACACACCGGCGCGTGCGCAGGCACGTGAAATCCTCGCGGTGAATCCAGGCCTGGACTTCGATACGGAAGCCTGGCCGTATATCGGGTACAAGGGTGGATCGGAGCCTGGCGTGCTCAACATGACGTTCCTGCTCCAATCGGCAGATGGAGACTGGTATGTTCTCACGGCCAGTCAGAACAATCCTGCGGCCGCCATCGACCAGATATCCTTTTCCAGTCTCATGAAACAGGCGGCGCGTCTGCTGACGCAACCGTAGGGCCGCGCGACCGTCACTCGACCAGCAGAAACAGCCCCCGGTCCGCGGGAATGACAATCGCGCCCGGGTCGAGTCCGGGGAGGGCGTCCTGCAAACCCGCAACGGCCGGAGCCGACCATGTGCGCGGCCCGTCGGGGAGCCCCAGGCGTGCCCAGTCGACATCGAGCGAGACGGTTGCGTCCGCGTCCGACCATGAGGCCAGTGCAATCATGAGGCTGCCGTCGTCCTGGACATAGGTAGTAGCGCGGATGGCGTCGTTCCCGGTGGTGACGGGTGCATCGGAGAGCCAGAAACCGAGCATGCGGCTGTCAGCGATACCGAAGTCGTTCATGAGCTTCCAGACCGGCCGCGGATCCACATCACCGTAGAGCCGGGCGGTCATGCCATAGAGCATACCGCGATACGGACGGCCGCCATCCTGCAGCATCTCGCCCATGAGTCCGAACGGAAGGCCCGAGACCTCGGCCATCCAGTAGTCCGGATCCAGACCGTACTCGAAGTACTCTCCGAACCACAGCCGTGAGATGAACGGGAAATGCTCCATATAGAGCATGGCGCTGTTCGTGTACCCATCCCGCGGATTGAACTGATTGGCCGAATGCAGGTCAATCACGACCTCGTCGCGCTCGGCGCTCATGACCGAAATCATGCGTTTCACGGTTTCCCGGCTGAAGGCGATATCATCCAGGTACAACCCATCGATTTCCTGATTCGCGGCCAGCCACGAGAGCCCCTCGATATAATAATTGGTCCAGCGGGACGTGCCCTTGTTCAGGATGGCGGCATCGTCGACGCGCCAGGCGTGCCAGGCGGAATGGTAGTTCTCCCGAAGGTGCTCCTGCATCCACGAGTGTCCGCCGCCTTCGCCGCCATTGAAGATTTCCTCGCCCAGGCTACGCATCGCGAACAACTCGTGCGCCTTGTAGCTGAGCTCCCGGATGGTGTTGTACAGCTTCACCTTGATGCCCTTCGCGTGGGCCTCTTCGATGTACGCCGTCTGCAGGTCCAGGCTGTAGAACGGGTAGTTGATGTACGGATTGATTTCGTTGGCGTGGTGGATGTTCACCACGGTGCCGCCCCATGCTATTACCGAGTCCACAGCCACATATTTGTGTACGAACCGGGTGTTGAAGTGCGTTTTCGTGTCGAGGGGCTTGAATGGCGTGATGAGGAAGCGGATGTTGAAATGCAGTGTTTCGCCCGCAGCGAGGGTGCGTGGCCCTGAATAATTGGTGGCCGTCACGGTGTCTCCATTCTCCCGGATACGGATTCCCCCTTTACCGCCGTTTTCCCACGAAATGGGCATGTTCAGCGGCTGATTCTGATAGAAATTGGTATTGAGCGGCCGCTCGTAATTCTCGTCGCGGAGCACATACTGCAGTCCCTTGTTGACTGCGCCCATCCAGACACCTTCCTGGTGGTTTTCCACCTTCCACGTCCAGTCCAGGCTGGTCGGGCGGAGGCGTCCCTTCTGGCCCAGACCCAACATCCAGGTCGATGCATCGGCCTCGTAGGCCACGGGAAGGGACATGTCGCGGATGTCCATGTCCTCACGCGCTGTCACGGAAATGCGATAGTCCAGCATGCCGTCATACTCCAGGGCTCCCTCGACGGTCATGTCCATGTTCGCCGAACGGCTGACGGCCGTCCATTCGGCGCGTCCCCGGCCCGCCTGCGTGACCGTGAATGCGTCCGATGTGAACGACTCCGTGTTGCCGTCCGAGCGTGTCACTTCCAGGGTGACGGGCGCGGCCAGGATGGGCTCGGCGGTGGTCCCAACCGAGGTCATTTCTTCCGTAAACAGGCTATGGATGGCTCGGGGGAGGCCATCATCGTTCAGCTCAACCGTGCGCCCCAGAATGGACAACGTGCGGTCCTCGAACGAGACCGGTTCAAAGGGTTTGATGATGAAGTCCGCATCACGACCGGCCTGGGAGTTCAGCCATGCAAGCCGGGACTGCGTCTCTGGCTCGTTGTATCCGTGATTTTCGGCGCGTGACGGGTCCACCTCGAGTACAAACCCGATCTGACGGTTACCGGCATTGGCCGTGTGCACGGTTGCCGTTCCACGGTAGGCCCCCGGCGCCATGTCCTCAGGCACCTGGACGCCAATCCAGAGGGGCTGCAGCTCCCCGGCCGGAATATCGATCCGGAAAGAGAGGGGCTCATTCGTATAGCTGATGCCTTCGCAGTTGTAGCACGTGGTGCCGAGGGCCTCAGGCAGGCCATTGAACGTCACCTCGACATCTTCCAGGGCCGTTTTGGCGGCATATACACCCAATTGGAAGGTATGTGACTCGCCTCGCAATGCGCGTGTCACGAAAGGCGTGGCCGAGGGGCCGGTCCAGTGGACCGGAATGTGGCGCCGCATGCGGATGGGGTAGCGGCCGAATTCGGGCACAACGACCCAGTCGGCGGTTCCGACGAATGTAGCTGTTTCCGCCTTGGTGGCCGGCACCTCCATGGGCCAGAAGCTGTGAAAATCGTTGACCGACTCCATCCGGACAGTGCGTCCGGTGGTGTGCGACGCCGGATCAGCGTTCCGGGCTTGGGCCTCCCATGCGGCATCAGGCTCCAGGACCGACGATGGATACGTGATCTTCGGGTAGTAGCCCCCCGTGGATTCCCAGGGGAGGTAATACACATAGTACGTGCCCGCTCCGCCACCGGCCTCGAACGTGACGAGCCCTGATTCGGCCGTCACTTCCGATGCAAAAGCGTTGGCAACGGGCGTACCGGACGCCGAGTCCACGACCACAATGGCCTTTTCGGCCGGATCGGTATCCAGCCGACGCCATGGAATACGTACCTGCACATCGCCATGTCCATCTCCTTGCATGTCATCCACGCGCACGACCGCCCGGTGGTTGCCCCAAGACAATCCCTTGTCACCCGCGGGCAAATGGGGTTGCCAATTGCCGGCTGTATACAGAACGCCATCGACGGTCGATGGCGGGGCCGGTGGTACCCAGACGGTTCCGGCGGGTGGTTCACTGCAGGCCGACAGGAGCACGAGCAGGGCAATGGCGGGAATAGAACGCAGGGTCATCGGGACGGAGGAGTAAGAGCCGTGGCTCGTCGAATGAGGAGGGCGGTCATCGGGGCGGCGCCGTCGACCGGGACGCGTGCGGCTGGGCGCTGGTTGCGCGCGAGCGCCGCAATCCAGTCGGCGAGGCGCTCGTCGGTCTTGTACGGGCGGCCCTGGCCGAGGCGTTCAGGCCACTCGCGCGAGCGCGCAACATGGGACAGCGCGGCGGCCGGATCGCCGGCTGCAAGCATGTCCAATGCACGCAGGAGGTGGGCCGTCTCATACAGCAAATGCGATTCGCTGGCATTCTCGGAGGGCAGCACGCGGGTCCGGTCCATGATGTCCATGGCCGGAGCCGATTCACCCAGCATGATGTGTGCCCGGGCCAGCAGGAGTTCCAGGTTGAAGTCTCCCGGGGTCATGTCGAGCGCCGACGCCGCCCAGTCCTTGGCCTGCTGCCAGGCGCCGATGTCCTGGTAGTGCCGGATGAGGTGGATGTACGTGAGCCGGCTGGCGCCTGGTTGGCGGATGGCGCGCAGCAGGTCCGGCTCCGGATCGGCATTCGTGAGCGTCTTCGTAAGGTGGGCGCGAGCCACATAGAAGGCGGCTTCGTCCGGGGCTTCGCCGAACCCGGACCAGAGGTCCAGGGCTTCGGACGGCCTCGCGAGCGCCCACAGATTCAGGCCCCTGAGCCACGTCCAGGCCCAGTTGGGCTCTGTTTCCGCAGCCCATTCCAACGCTGGAAGAGTCTCCGGGCGGTAGGGGCGGGCTTTGGAAGGATTGCGACTATATAAATTTAAAGCGCTATATGATTTTAAACTACTTTCTTCGATCAGGGATGTGTCGTTCGTCAGGTATCCGAGCCAGAGTGGCACCAGCGGGTCTGCGGCCGCCGGGGTGAAGGCATCGAGCAATCGAACGGCATCGGCCCGGCGCCCCACCCGGTCGTACCTGATGGACAGCTCCATCACATCCTGGTCCGGAAATTCGCTCCGGAATGCGTCACGGAAGGTGGCAGAGGGGCCGCCACCAAGTAGCGCTTCGGCATGCAGTCCGTGGAAGAGTGGGTCGCGGACGGCGATTTGCGCAAGCACGTTATTCCACGCTGCCATGCGTCCTGTTGCGCGGTACACGATCGCGCGTAGCTGGTAGGCCTGAAGGTTTTCGGTATCGTACCGTAGCGCACGGTCCAGGAATTCGAGCGCTTCGTCATGTCGGTCGGCCCTCAACGCGATTTCCGCCAGGCGGGTATTGGCTACCGCCCGGTAGGTCATGGATCGCGCCGCCCACGAATACATATCACGCGCCTCGATATCCATGTCCACAGCTTCGTACAGCGCACCGGCAACGAATGCGGCATCAGGGTCGTGTGCATCCAACTGCAGCAGGCGCCGGGCGTGCTCGAGACCGCGCTCGTACTGCGCCTCGCGAAGATCCAATCGCGCCATTTCCAGAAGCGCATTGCGATTCCATGGAGCGCCAGCGAGCGCGGCCTCGAAGTGGGCGCGCGCGTCAGGGTAATAACGAGCATTGGCCAATTGTTGTCCGGCGAACACATGCCGTTCGGTGTCCGTCCAGGACGCGCGCGCCTCAGCAGGCGTGGTGAACGGCCGGTCCAATGCCAGGTGCGACCGGTCTGCGGTCCACTCAAGGTCCAATGCATCGATCCGGACCCGGTCACCGAAGGGTATGGTAGCGTGCCATGCGGTGAGTGGCGCGGAGGTGAAGGGCACCGCCGAGGCTACTGCATCGCCCGAAAACACACGGACTTCGCCGTTTGTGGGCACGAACGCGTTCAAGCGGACGTCCAAGCTGGTACCGTCGGCAGAAGGGGTCACGTGCAGCACGCCGTGTTCGGATGCATCCGAAATGCCGCCGGTTTCGACGACCGGAAACCAGCGATCGGTCCACAGGTCGGTGGCCCCTGGCGGAAAGAAGGTCTTGGAAATGGGATTATCGGCAGCACCCGGAGCATACTGGACCAACATGCGGCCAGCCTGGAATTCCGCATACTGGCCGTCGGTATTGGTCAGCAGCTCTTCCCAGATGCCTCCCGCACGCGACAGTGCCCAGAACCACTGCTTCTGGCCGGGCATGTCCTCGAACCGCGCCCAGTGCCCGTATCCCCAATTGTCGTTCCTGTAGTAGCCGCCAAACCAGTCGTCATACTCGCCGACGACGTGGTAGGACTTGTTGCCACCGAACCGGTTGTCATCCCAGGTGGGCAGGTGATGGCCATTTCTGTCGACCGGCCACGCCATCTCCTGACCGGGGTGGGTCAGGTACCGGTTGCCCGGAATGAGCACTTCGAGATCATCCTGCGCGTACGATGCTCCAGTCATCCAGTTGTAGTAGGGTTGCTGAAGCGACGTCGGGTTGGAAAACGTGACGTTGGTTTCAAATGCGGATGACTCCGCTGGCAGCCGGATTTCCACGCGCCAGGTGGTGCGGGAAGGAAGGTCCATGGCGCCTACCCAGCAGCTCACACTTCCGTCATCGTTCGTGACGAGTGTGTAGTCCACCGGTGTGGCCGTGGCCGGAGTATGCCCGATGACCCCGAAATTGAATTCGATACCACCCGATGTCCAGGGCCCGCGCAGCGCGATATTCCGGAATTTCATGACCTCATTCCGGTAGATGAACTCGCGCCCCGACTTCTTCTCGATGGCGCCCCAGACCTTGCCGCCCACTTCCGGCAGCACGAAGACCTGGATGTACTCATTTTCCAACGTAACGACTTTCCATTCACGCGGGGTGCTGTCGTGGCTGTACCCGGTGAACGCATGGTACGGGTACAGGCGCGTGTCGCGGACCAGCATGGGAACGTCTTCGGGCTCACTGAACGGATAGGTTGTCAGCGTCTGTACGTCTTCAGAAATCCGTGCCTGGCGGGCGTGCGCCGGCGTGGATACGTACAGGGGAGATGCCAGCAAGATGGCCAGCAGAAAGGCCAGCAGGGTAGCAGGCGTTGCGGTGGCGCGGCGGATTCGATGGGGCATGCCAAGAGCGGGTGGGTGGGCAGTCTCGCCAATGTCGGGAACGGCAGGCGTTTGTGAAAATGTGCCGGGGCTGCGCCTACATCGGGAGTGAGGAGATTCCCCCGTGCGATATGGTGCAAATACCCCGGTTTTGGCCAAACGGACAACGTGCATTGCCGTACAAGACCTACAAACCGCAGAGATGGAGGACTATCATGAACGACGCCAGACGAGTTGCCCTGATTACCGGCGCCGCATCCGGGATTGGACGGAGTGTAGCCGACCTGTTTGTATCCCGCAATTTTGCGGTGGTATTGACCGATATCGACGATGCGGCTGGCGAAGTGTTCGCCGAGCATTTGCGCCAGAGCGGTGCCGAGGCCGTTTTTCTGCACAGTGATGTAGCCAACCCTGAAGACAGCCGGAAGGCCGTTGAGCTGGCCATGTCCACGTTTGGTCGCCTTGATGTGGCGTGCAACAACGCCGGCATCGGGGGTGAGATGCATCCACTGGCCGACTATCCGGTCGATGCCTGGAAGCAAGTGATTGACGTGAACCTGTCTGGCGTCTTCTACGGCATGAAGTACCAGATTCCCGCCATGCTGGAGTCCGGCGGCGGATCGGTGGTGAACGTTGCCTCCATTCTTGGCAAGGTGGCCTTTCCCGGAGCTCCAGCCTATACAGCCGCCAAGCACGGGGTGGTGGGGCTCACGAAGGCAGCCGCCCTTGACTACAGCGGGCAGGGCGTCCGTGTGAATGCGATCGGTCCGGCGTTCATCAGCACGCCCATGATAGCCCAGTTCGAGGACGATCCAGAGATGAACGAGATGTTGGTGTCCATGCACCCGATCGGGCGCCTCGGGAAACCGAATGAAATTGCCGAACTGGTGTTCTGGCTGGGTTCCAGCAGGGCCTCATTCGTGACCGGAGCGTACATACCGGTGGACGGCGGATTCCTGGCGCGTTAGGGGTTGATCCCAACCAGTTTCACGTCGAAAATCAGCGTCGAGTTCGGTGGAATGGGCCCCACTTGCCGTGCCCCATATCCGAGACCCGGTGCAATGGTAAGAATGCGGTGCTCGCCGACCTTCATGCCAAGAATACCTTCGTCCCACCCTGGGATCACCCGGCCTGTTCCAACGGGAAACCTGATAGGGTCGTCGCGGTCGTATGAGCTGTCGAACTTCTCGCCGCGATTGTCGGGAGCATTTTCGTCATATAGCCAGCCGGTGTAGTGTACCGCAGCGACTTCGCCGCTGGCAATTGGCTCGCCCTCGCCTTCGGCCAGTAGCTCTATCACCAGGCCCGAGTCGGTTGTAGTAGAGGACAGCACCTCGGGTGCGGCCGGAGCTTCAGGTGCTTCAGGTGTGGCGGGCGCCTCTGGAGCTTCTGGTGTGGCGGGCACGTCAGCAGTCTCCTTGTTGCCGCATGCGGCAACCGAAAGCATGAACAGGGCCAACAGAAGGGAGAAGATGCGATTCTGCATGTCAGCGAAGAATGGGTGCGAGTAATGTGGAATTCAGCCCGCAGTATACGAAAACAGATAGCGAGAGTCGGGCGCGGTTCACGGCTCGCAGAGGGTGATATTCCTGAACCGAACCGTCCGTCCGGCGTGGTCAGGTTCGTACACGGCGTGTACCTGAAGGGCAATGAAACCCGATGCGGACCGGTCGTCGACGAGTTCAGCAACAGGTTGATTGTCCAGCCACGTCCGGATGGAGTCACCTTTGGCGCGAATGCGCACATCGTGCCATATTTCCGGGTCGATTTGATGCAGGACCGGCTCCTGGACGAACGTCTGCAACCAGCCACGCGCGGACTCCTCGTAAATATTGAGGGTCCAGCCCCGCGGCGTGGGGTCGATGTCGGCCTGATACCCATAAACGGTGCCCGGCCGGGTGACCTGCTCGCGGACGCGTCCGCTGCCTTCCTGGTGCGGATTGAAGCGGAGGGTATCAAGGGCCACAGCGCTGCGGAACTGCACGCCGGAGTTGAAGCCGGAATCGACCCTGAATGAAAGACTCAGGTCAAAGTCGTCGTACTCGGCGTTGGTGCGCAAGAAGCTGTTGGGTATCCCGTAGACAGCGGTGCCCACGATCATGGGTGTGCCATCGGTATCCGTTTCAATGCTGAACTCTGCGTCTCCGAGGGCTGTCCATCCGTCGAACGAGGTGCCATCGAACAAGGCGGTGCACGTTTGGTCAGGAGTCGGGTCGGGAGCGGATGAGTCCGTGCATCCAGCCAACAACACGGCGGCCAGCACTACCAACGGCTTGAGACTAGAGGGTGCCATTTTTCATCAAGTCAATGGCGTACGTTGTGGCGCGCGCCGTGAGAGCCATGTAGGTGAGGGAGGGATTCTGGCAGGCCGATGAGGCCATGCAGGCGCCGTCGGTGACGAACAGATTCGGCACGTCGTGGCACTGATTCCACGCATTCAGAACCGATGTCCGGGGATCGGCGCCCATGCGCGCGCCGCCCATTTCGTGGTTGTTGTTGCCCGGCGGAATATGCCCGTTGTCGTACGTGGAGATGTCCTTGGCCCCGGCAGCTTCCAGCAGCTCCGCGGCCGAGGCTTCCATGTCCTTGCGCATGGCCAACTCGTTGTCAAATCGTTGCACATCGAAGCGCAGGGCGGGCATGCCCCATGCATCCTTGAGCTCAGGATCGAGGGTGATCCGGTTGTCGCGGTAGGGCAGCACTTCGCCAAATGCCTGGAACGACATGCGCCACGATCCCGGCGTGCGGAGGGCATGTTTGAACGATGCTCCGAAGCCCGACATGGATGCGCCGCGGCCCCAACCTTCCCGGCTGGCACCTCCCTGAAGACCGAATCCTCGCAGGTAATCGGGGCGATGCGTTCCGTGGCTGATGTTCCGGAATCTGGGCACATACACACCGTTCGGGCGATTGCCCTGGTAGTAGCGGTCCTCGAGGCCTTCCAGCCGGCCCGACGCGCCGACCCGGGAATGATGATTCAGCACGTAGCGCCCCAGGACGCCGCTGGAATTGGCGACGCCGTCCGGAAAGTCAGCGCTGGTGGAATTCAGCATGATGCGCACCGTGCCGGGCGCCGAAGCGCACAGGAACACGACGCGCGCCGTGTATTCGGTGGTTTCGCCGGATTCCATGTCGATGACCCGGACGCCGGAGGCCCGGCCATCCTTCTGGAGTACAGAGTGCACGAGTTGGCGTGATTTCAGCGTCAGGTTGTCCGTCGCGCGGGCGGCCGGCAGCGCGCTGTTCAGCGTCGAGTAGTAGGATTTCGTGGAGCACCCGCGTTCACACGGCCCGCAGTAATGACACGGAGCGCGCCCCTCCAGCGGCTCCGTCAACACGGCCGCCCGCCCGATGATAAGTCTGCGCTCGGGGAAAGCGGCTTCAATACGCTCTTTTGCCTGCTTTTCGGCGGCATTCAGTCCCATGGGTGCCTGGAAAATACTGTCCGGCAAATGCGGCAAGCCCTCTGTAGAGCCACTTATTCCTACGATGCGCTCTACGTGTTCATACCATGGCTCAACGTCATCATACGAGATGGGCCAGGGCGCTCCCGTGCCGTCATCGGCGTTGGCCCGGAAGTCCATTGGGCTCCAGCGGTAGCTCTGGCGACCCCACAACACGGATTTTCCGCCTACGATGTCCGGCTGGATCCAATCGAACGGCTTCTTCTGCGCATAGGGCGAATCGGTATCACGCACAAAAGAGTGGCGCGTGTATTCGGAAAAGGCATACGTCCGGCGTTGGATGGGGTAGTGCGCCATATCGTCCGGGTGCACGCGGCCGCCCCGATACGGCATATCCCAACCCGCTTTGTGTTCGGTGGGGTTGTTTTCGATGAGCTGACCCCGGTCAAGCGCCAGCGTCCGCAGGCCCGCCTCGGTCAGAAGCCGCATGGCCCAGCCACCCGACATGCCCGTGCCAACGACGATGGCATCAAAATCGGTGGTGCGCTTCAGGCCCATGCTTTTCCGACCTCGGCCAAGGGAATGTCGGTCTTCAAGACGCCGAGCGGCCGCACGTGCAATTCCTGGGTGGCGCCGATCTCGGACGTGTAATAGCCTGCCACGGTCCAGGCTTTCAACTGGCCGAAGATGCCGTCATCCGCTTCCATTCGTGCCAAAAAGGCTAGCTGGTCGTCTGCGCCGAGGTCGTCAAGTATGGTCGCGCCCTGCTCCTCCAGCTGTCGCTGCACCTGTTGAAGGGCACTGCGGACCTCCCCTCGCTCCTCAGGCGAGGAAAAGTCGTTGAGCAACATGTCCACGTAGCGCACGACACCGGCTGCGCGGGCGCCGGGCGTGTCGGTGGTTGGAATAATGCCTTCACACAGGCTGTCGACAAGCGCAGCTTCTTGCGCGGTCAGGAACTCCAGCGTCGCTCCGGACTCAGGCGAACAGCCGGACAGGAACGCGGCCGTCACGCTCGGCGTCAGGACGAGGCCGTATGCCGTCGAAATCGTTTTCAGAAAGTCTCGTCGTTCCATGGAGGAATATCTGGAACGACATCGGGATAGGCAATCAGGGGCTGAATCAGCCGGTGCAGGCAGGAAGGCGGTTCGGGGCATCGTCCAAGAAAACGTGCCGTTGCGTTGTCGGCAGGTCGGGCAATGTATCGATGAACCGAAAGGCCTCAGCGTACAATTCCTTGTCGCAAACACGCGCGGCGATCTCGATTGAACGGAAGAAGATGGTCATTCCGGCGGTCGGGCCGGCCATGATGCGATCAGTTTCTGGATTGAAGAGGCTCATTGCGTGGAGGGCTTCCTCTGCTGTAGCTGACGGAAGGGCGAGCTGGTCCACAGCATCCAGGAGTACCGCGTCACCATCGTCCCGGAGCAGGCGGTCTTCCATCCACGTCGGGTAGGGCTGCTCCGCGCAGCCACCGGCATCGATCGAGGCCTGGAGGCGTTCACGGGCCATGGCCACATCCGGTTCAATGCCGGTATACCACGTGGCCGTATGGTTGCGATTTGCGCCATTGCGCGTGAGGGGCTTCACGTACGAGTTCGGCATATGGTGATAGGCGGACATCAGCAACGCACAGGGATCACCTTCGGCGGCGCGCCTTTCGCTTCGGGCCGCCTGTACAAGCATCACCATGCGGTGGCCGTATTCCAGGACTTGCGCCGGCGCCTTGAAGGCGACGTCCACGGCCCTGTCGGGCGACGAAGCGCCGTAGCCGAGGAGGATCATAGTGGCAGCTATCAAGACAAGCAGCTTGGGATGGGCCATGACGCAACGGGTATGTTTCGGAATTGCATGCTTTCCGGGTTGTATCGGCGGGGTGAACGAGCGCCTGTAACCAGAGACTGGTTTTGCATGGCAACGTACGGTTACAGCTTCACCGACCATGTGTCGGGTAGCACACGAATGTGCTGGAACATATGCATCATTAGTAGCATCAAAAGATGATAAGTCATATGTATATGAAAATGCGCACAACGCTCAACCTGGATGATGACCTGCTGGCTGAGGCAGAGCGATTGACCGGCACCTCTGAGAGGACCGCACTTGTCCGCGAAGGACTCAGGGCGCTCATTGAACGGGAGAGTGCTCGTCGTTTGGCGGCCCTTGGAGGCACGGCGCCTGAGTTGTCTCCGATACACCGTCGACGCGGTGAAATCACGTGATTCTGGTTGATACCAGTGTATGGATTGACCACTTCAGGTCCGGCAATCAGCACCTTGTAGATCTGCTGGAGCAGCAATTGGTGGTCATGCATCCATTTGTAGCTGGAGAGCTCGCGTGCGAAAATCTTCCGGACCGTACAGCCACCTTGTCATTGTTGGACGGCCTCCCCCGAAGCCCGATCGCGTCCAATGCAGAGGTTCGCGCCATGATCGAGAACAGCGGGCTGTTCGGAACAGGGCTGGGCTGGGTGGACCTGCACCTCTTGGCCTCGGTTCGCCTCATGGCACGTGGCCGGCTATGGACGCTGGATGAACGCCTGGCCCGCGCGCACTGATGGCGACTCTTCTTCGACAGCCTTTTGAGGGTCAGGATGACCGCCAGTGAGCGGTCATTGTTTTCCTGTTTCAGCCGGCACCGACTTAGAGAAGAAGCAGAAGTACGTTTGTATCCATGCATGTATGTACTCCCGCCATTCGTCGTTTCGTCGAACAAAGAGCAAGTGTTGGACGGGATTGAAGCGACGCTCGACGAGTGGACGAGGTATGGCATTCGTGCAGTGCCCCTGCGTTTTTTCATCGGAGTCTGTTTGGCACGTCACGGGACAAGCTCTGTTTGACCGGAGATGGCTCAGGGGTTCGGTGAATGGTAGAGTTGGCACGCCTCGACGAAGCTGGCGAACGAAAAGCCCTACCGCTGCGCATTACGCCCCCAAGCCGATTCGCTGTGCACGCTCTCGAAGCATGTCCGCGTATCTTTCCTTGAATGGATCGGGAAGGAAGCACATCTTGAGTAATTCCAGGCACATAGGAATGGCCGTTTGAATGTCCTGCAGTATGGCGTCCCGGCTTTCTATCGTCAAATCGAGTCTCTCAAAGGCCAGATATTCAAGAAAGTCCGGAGCCCGGAATTTGGCTTTCTTGCCACGAAGCGGAAGCGCCAATTCCTCCTTTGGCCGCCGCAGGACCATCCACGAATTCAGCAGATCATACGCGGGTGACAGTCCGACTACGCCATCGATGGTAAGTACCGACCAGTTCTTGAGATGGGCATCCTCGTTTCCGCACAGGAAGCAGAACAGAATCCGTCGAAAGAGCTTCACGCGCTCGACCGCGGGAAAGGTTGCATACTGATTCAGTGTGCTGATGACCTGCTCCGTAGAACTGTCATATTTGGTATGCCGCGTCTTCCCGGATAGCTGAGCGAAGTCTTCCATCGCCACGCGCTCTCCGCGGCCCATTCGGTCGAATCGACGAATAACGTATGCCAAACCCCCGTCGGCCGTGTATATGAGTCCGTGGTCAGGAATCTCGATTCCACACGCGGCGGCCATTCTCATGGTGACGTCTTCGTTTTCCGGGACATGCGGCCATTCAGCCACCTCCGGTTTCAGGATGAACCGGCCTCCTCTGTCCACAATCTCGAAGTGTCCTGCGCTGAGGTGCAGCACCATGCTGACCTTCGGCTGGACTCCTTGGATGGACATCTTGGCCATTCGATGTGCGGCTTCGCGACGAAGTTCTGCCCCTGACCACGGAAGCTCAGTCAGTTCCTTCAATCCTGAGTGCAGGCGACGCAGGCCGGACGAGCTGTAGCGCACTCCATCCGGTAGGCCGTCATATGAGAGTGGACATCGTTTCACGGGATGCGTTCCATGGTCACCGCACCCGGCACGTCGCCCCCGACGGCCAGCAGCTGTCCCATCCAATCATCCCGATCCAGTTTCTGCTCGCGGAGCAGACCTTCAAGGCCAATGCCTTCCGGCAACAGCCCATCGAAGAATGGAGGGAGGCCATCAAATGTATATGGCTCGGGTCGAACGGGCATTGCCAAGGACACGGGGCGCCCGGGGTACGATGTGAGGTACGTGAATGTGTAGCTCTTACCCGTACGGACCAAGTGGCCCGCCGGGACGCCATGGAAGCTCACCAGAAGTGCGTCAGGACTCATTGCGATCCACCTTCGAATTCGTCGACGAAAGGGCCTACGGGCTTCAGTTCCATATTCAGTACACCCATCACTTTCATGAGCACGTCAAACCGTACCGTATCCTTACCATGTTCCAGCTCATACAGCACGGTCTGACCTGTACCCGCCAACTGGGCCAGTTCTTTTCGGCTAAGCTTTGCCCGCTTCCGGTGATGACGGATGAGCGCTCCCAGCTGGGTCATGTCAGAGTAGTCGCGCATATTATTATCGTGTTCCCGGCAATATACACTGCTCATTACCTGATTACCCAGGCCTGATACTCATGTGAGCACATATTTAGTGCTATAGCGATAATAATTAACGTATAGGCGCGATTGACGCGTTAGTAACCGCGGAATGCACTTCGGTTTATCGCGATAGTGGCAATAATGTGATGTATTCGAGTTCTTGGCCGTGCAGCCTGCATCCTACGTATGCTCCTTGGCTCGCTCACTCCGCGGTTGGGGGGAGCCCGAGCGCCTCAGCGCGCTGTGCCCACAGCGTTCGCGCCCAGGCACGCATATCGTCCATCGTATCGCTTTCGTCCATGATTTCGGCACCAATCAGCGTCTCGAGGACATCTTCCAGCGTCACCAGGCCTTGCGTGCCTCCATATTCATCGACCACGATGGCGATGTGACGCCGCTCCGTGAGCAGGCGCTCGAGGAGGTCGGACAGCGATACGAACTCAGGGACCACGAGCACATTTCGAACAAACGGCGTCAGGGTCTCGTCTTCGCGATCCTCAGCCACTCCGAGTAGGATATCGGTCTTCATGACGAACCCCAGGATGTCCTCGTCATCATCTCCGTAAAGCGGATAGCGCGAAAACGGGAGCTTTGTAATGGTGTCGAACGCCTCCCGCAGGGACATATCCGTTGTGAGTGATGACATCACGGGCCGCGGCGTCATGATATCGCGTGCCTGCAGGCCATCAAGCCGGAACAGATTGCGGATTACGCGGAATTCGTGGTTGTTCAGCAAGCCGGTTCGCTGTCCGACCCGCGACATGGCAATGAATTCCTCCCGACTGAAGAGATGCGTGGCATGCCCGCCGGCAATGGCTTTGGTGAGCTTCTCGGAGACCCACACGAGTGGGTACAAGGTCACGATGAGTCCCTTGACGAACACGGCGGTGGGGCCTGCCAGCAGCGCCCAGTGAACGGCGCCGATGGTCTTGGGCACGATTTCCGATACGAACAGGATGAGCAGCGTCATGACGGCGGAGAACACGCCGAACCACGTGCTTCCGAATACCACGGTAGCCTGTGCACCGGCCCCGATGGCACCCACCGTGTGGGCTATCGTGTTCAGGGTCAGGATCGCGGCCAGCGAGCGGTCAATGTTATCCTGCTTCAGCCGGCGAAGAAGATCGGCCAACCCAGGACGCCGCGCACTCTGCGCCTCTATATACGCTGGCGTGATGCTCAGGAGCACGGCTTCAGCAATGGAGCACAGGAATGAGAATCCCAGGGCTGCACCGACGTAGAGAAGTAACAGAAGTACATTGGTATCCATGCATGCACGTACTCCGGTGCCCCTGTCGGCGTTTCCTGCACAAGCCGCACGGACATGCCAACGTACATGCTGCTTTCACCGAGGTATAGGTCCGTGTAGTCCGTTCCCACCCCCCGGAATTATCCATCAGTTGCCGGGCCGGCCTCCGTATGCATCCAGGTCCCGGCCCCTGATGACAACGCTGGCCGCCATTGCAATCAGCTGAAACCGTTCCTGGGATGTGCGGCAGGATCAAATTGCATGAGTGTCTTCTTCGTACACTGTTGCAATTGGAGTGGGGTACCATTTCAATACGTGTAGCCATCTGTCGATACTGCTCCCGGTGAATACCACCAAACGACAGGCATGACCGCCGCCACCTCCATTGACGCCATGGCCGCTGACTTCCTGACCGCTCTCCGGTCGGGCAACCGGCACGATGCGAGCTGCCTGGTACTCGACGCAGTGAACTCCGGACGCGTACCCGTGCGGGATGTCTACCTGAATGTTTTCCGTACATCGCAACAAGAAGTCGGCCGGCTCTGGTCTGTAGGCGAACTCAGCGTCGCCGAAGAGCACTACTGCACAGCCGCGACCCAGCTCATCATGTCGCAGCTCTATCCGCATATTTTTGCGGTGGCCCGTCGCGGGCGGACCCTCGTGGCGACGAGCGTGGCCCGGGAACTGCATGAACTGCCCATCCGCATGGTGGCCGATTTTTTTGAGATGGCCGGATGGGATACGTACTACTTGGGAGCCAGCACGCCGGCTTCGGATGTCGTGCGGACCGTCCTGGATCAGAAAGCGGACGTCGTCGCCGTTTCGGCGACCATGGCGAACCATGTAGCGGGAGTCAAGGATGTAGTGGATGCGCTCCGCGCGGCGTCCGACTCCAAGATCATGGTCGGAGGGTGGCCCTTCAGTCAGGATCCCGATCTGTGGCAACGCGTCGGTGCCGACGGATGCGCCGAAAACGCCCAGGACGCCGTTGAATTGGCCGAAAGGTGGATGACATGATTGACGAACTCACGCGCATAAACAACGAATTGGTGAACCTCCAAAGGGACCTGGCCAAGAAAAATGCGGAGCTCGTGTCGTTGAATGAGGAGAAAAATCGTTTTATGGGTATGGCGGCGCATGATTTACGCGGCCCCCTCGGCGTAATCCTGAGTTACAGTTCCTTTCTGGAAGATGAGGCAGGTCACCTGCTGGACGATGAACAGAAGGAATTCGTAACGACCATAAAGACCACAAGCCGCTTTATGCTGCAGTTGGTGGAAGAGCTTCTTGACGTAACCGTGATCGAATCCGGTCACCTGGTTCTGGAAACAGAGCCAGTGGATCTGTGTGCGCTGACGCACAGAATGGTACAGATGAACAGCCTGTTGGCGACCCGGAAGGATGTCTGGATTGAATCTGCTGTACTGGACGTGGATTCGACATCCACGGTCACGGTGGAGGCCGATCCGGGAAAGATCGGACAGGTGCTCACGAATCTCCTGTCGAACGCCATCAAGTTCTCGACGCCCGGATCGAAGGTGTCTATTGCCATCCGGGCAGACAACGACCGGGCCACCGTCCGCGTGACGGATGAAGGTCCGGGAATACCGGCCCGGGAACTGCCAACGCTGTTCCAGGCATTCGGAAAAACCAGTGTTCGGCCGACGGGAGGGGAATCCTCCACAGGGCTCGGCTTGGCCATCGTGAAGCGTATTGTAGAAGGCCACGGGGGCCATGTACATGTGGAGAGCACACCGGGAGTGGGCTCCACGTTCTCGTTCAGTCTGCCTCGCAACCAACCTCGTTGAACATGGCCCCACTGGATGTCGAACCCCCTCCATATCCTCGTAGTCGATGACAATCCCCTTGCGCTGAAAGCCACGGTCCGTGTCCTGGAGAAGGCCGGATGGACCACGGCATCGGCAGCGAGCGGGAATGAGGCGCTTCGCCAGGTACGGGCGCTGCGGCCGCAGCTCGTCCTTTTGGATGTGGTGCTTCCGGACCTGGACGGGCTGGAAATCCTTCGGAGGATCCGCGGAGACGACGATTTACTCAACACGGCCGTGGTGTTCCTGAGCAGTCAGCGGACTGAATCCGGGCATGCCGCGGCCGGACTTGACATTGGTGCGGATGGATACATCGTGCAGCCCATTGACCACCACGAACTGGTGGCGCGTGTCCGGCTGCATCTCAGGCAACAGGAGTTGACCGAGCGCCTTCGCAGGAGCGAAAGCCTCATGGCGCGGGCCCAGCGCATTGCCCAACTCGGAAGTTGGGAATTGGACATGGTGGTGGGCGAGCTGTCCTGGTCGGACGAGGTGTACCGGATCTTCGGCCTGTCGAAGAGCGAATTTGAGGGCACATTCCAGGACTTCCTGGCCGCCGTCCATCCGGACGACCGCAAGGAGGTGTTGGAGGCGCAGGAACGTGCCCTTCATGGGGAATCGGCATTGAGTGTAGAGCACCGGATAGTCCGTCCGGACGGCTCCATTCGTTGGGTCCACGAAGTAGGAGAAATGGAGGTGACCCGCGACGGAACACCCATCCGATTGACGGGAACGGTCCGGGACGTCACGGAGCGGAAAACATCCGAGCAGTCTGTCGCGGCCCTTGAGGCGCGCCTGAGGCAGGTGTCTGAGGCGCTTCCCATCCACGTCTGGACGGCCAATCCCGACGGAGAAGTGGATTTCGCGAACAGTTCGTTCGTCGCGTTCACGGGAGCTGACAGGGACGACGATGACATCCAGAACTGGCAACAATATGTGCACCCGGATGACATGGGAGCCGGACAGGAGGTCTGGGAACAGGCGCACGCCGCACAGGCACCCTACACCAATGAAATGCGGCTGTTGCACCACAGCGGAGAATACCGTTGGCTCCAGATCCATGCGAGCCCCATTCGGGATGCGGACGGAATAGTCACGCATTGGTTCGGTACGGCGATTGACATCCACGAAACCAAGCGACTGGAACGACGCCTGCAAACGATCCTTGAGAGCATTACCGATGCGTTCTTCACGTTGGACAGGAACTGGCGCTTCACGTATGTCAACGCCGAAGCAGAGCGACTCCTGGATCGAGGGCGGGGTGAGTTGATGGGTACCATGATCTGGGACGAGTTCCCAGGGGCCATTGGAACCGAGTCGGATATCGAATACAACCGTGCCATGCGGGACGGGGTGTCCCGGCATTTCATCCAGTATTATCCTCCGCTCGGCAAATGGCTGGAGGCGAACGCGTACCCGTCAGAAGAGGGTCTGGCCGTGTATTTTCGCGATATCACGAAACAGTATGAGGATGAGCAGCAACTCCGGTTGCAGCGCGCGGCGCTCGAAGCAGCTGCCAACAGCATTGCCATCACGAACCGGGAAGGCCTTCTCATTTGGGTGAATCCGGCGTTTTCCATGACGTACGGACTGGAGGAGGAAGAGGTGACGGGCCGGAAGCCCGGCGACCTCATCGGTTCCGGACTCCATGACAAGGCCTTCTTCGAGGAAATGTGGGAGACCATTCTCTCAGGCAACGTATGGAGTGGGGAAATCATCAATCGGCGCAGGGACGGCTCGCTGATCACGGAAGAAATGACCGTCACCCCGGTGCGCGACTCCAGCGGAGAGATTGCCCATTTCATCGCCATCAAACAGGATGTCACCATTCGGCGGGAGTCGGAGCGCAAACTTCGGGAACAGGCGGCGCTGCTGGACAAGGCCACCGACGCTATCCTGGTACGGGAACTGGATCATACCATCGTGTACTGGAACCAAAGCGCGGAAGCGCTCTACGGTTGGACCGCGAAGGAAGCTGTCGGGAAGTCCATCGAACAGTTGCTGTATTCGGATCCGTCCTCCTTCCGGGCCGCGACCGAAACCACGCTCACCTCAGGGGAATGGTCCGGTGAATTGAATCAGGTTACCAAGGACGGAACGGAGATCACCATCCAGGGGCGCTGGACGCTGCTAAAGGACGATCAGGGAGAGCCGCAGTCCATTCTGGCCATCAATACGGACATCACGGAGAAGAAGCACCTGGAGCAGCAGTTCCTTCGCGCGCAGCGGATGGAAAGCATTGGGACGCTGGCCGGAGGGATTGCCCACGACCTGAACAACCTGTTGTCGCCCATTATGATGGGGGTGGATATCCTCAAGGACGGAGAGTTGGATGAGCGCCGGTTGAAGATTGTCGAAAGCATGCGGCAGAGCGCGCAGCGGGGTTCGCACCTGGTGCGTCAAGTGCTGTCGTTCGCCCGGGGGGTGGACGGAGCCCGCGTAACGCTCTTCGTGGATCAGGTGGTCCGGGAGGTCGAGTCCATCGTGGGAAACAGCATGCCCCGCAATGTCCATGTCTCCACTTCCACGGTGCTCGACCTGTGGCCGGTGCTTGGCGATCCCACGCAACTCAACCAGGTCGTCTTGAACCTGGCGCTGAACGCGGCCGATGCCATGCCCGATGGCGGTACCATCGGGATATCAACAGACAATGTAACGGTAGATGCCCAATTTGCCGTGATGAACCACGACGTGCAGCCCGGACGGTATGTGGTCATTGAGGTCGTGGACGACGGCACCGGGATGACGAAGGAGGTCCAGGAGCGCATTTTTGAACCGTTCTTTTCAACCAAGGAGGTCGGCAAGGGAACGGGCCTTGGTTTGAGCACGGTTCTGGGCATTGTCCGCAGTCATGGCGGCTTCATGAACGTGTACAGTGAGCTTGGAAAGGGGAGTACATTCCATGCATACCTCCCCGTACAGGGAGGCGGCGCGGTGACCGACGAACAGGAAGACCTGGTCGATACTCTGCCTCGCGGCAACGGCGAACAAATCCTGGTCGTGGATGATGAACTGTCCATTCTGACCATCACCCGTCACACGTTGGAGACCTACGGCTATCGGGTCATTACAGCCGAAGACGGTGCGCAGGCCATCGGGCTGTACGCCATGAACAGGCAATCCATCGCGCTGGTCATCACGGACATGCGGATGCCTGCCATGGATGGCGCGGCGCTGATAAAGGCAGTCCGGCGCATGAATGAAAGGGTCAAGATCATTGCGTCGAGTGGGCTCTATGGCCGCGAGAACGTTGCCAAGGCCACCGGCGCAGGCGTACGGCATTTCCTGGAAAAACCGTTCACGGCCGGTCGACTGCTGACCCTGGTCAGGGAAGTACTGGATTCCGAATGATGCTGCGCAACCTGAAACGGATCGGGTACGATGCGAATGCCTGGCACATGGCGGGGCATGATTGCACGGGAAGGCAGGCAGCCGGTATGATGTGCTATCCCCCGAGTTGCTGCTTTATCTGCTGGAGCTGGGAATAGACCGGAGCGAGTTCCGGGTCAGGGGAGGCTTCATAGAGCGCCATGGCGCGGTTGATCTCGGCAAGCCCCTCTGTGCGGTTTCCTGAGGATGCCAATGCAATCCCGAGCATGAAGTGGGCCACCACAGACGCGTCGTGGTGCTTCACGTAGAGAGTGGCGGCCTCCTGGGCCGACGCCATATCGCCTGTTGCCAAGAATCGTTGCGTGAGTTCCTGGAACGGTTGTTCGCCCACCAGTACCGGATAGCCGTAGGCATCCTCCATGTTTTGGATGTGTTCGGCGAGGGCGGCGGTTCCACCGGTGGTCAGTTTCCCGGAGCTGATGGTCCAGGTATCCCCGAAGAAACCGGTCAAGCCCTCATAGAGCCCCGGGAGTCTCGTTGACATGTGCGTTTCTTCCATATTACGCTCCAAGTCCCACCGGTCCGGACCCGATGTGTTCGATGCCAACTCGGTCTGGAGTCGGTCGAAGTTCGATGCCAGGTCGGGTTCTGCGCCGAGGTTGGCGTGATAGTACACGTCTGGTCCAATGGTCGCGGTACCAGCCAGCTCGGTAATTCCCGGACCAAGTTCCGCCGTGAGGTAGGGACTCTGGGCCAGGAATGCATCAGCAACGTTGCTTCCGTTGACCATCGCCCACGTCACGAACAGTCCGCCCAAGGAGTGTCCCGACATCAAGCGGAGCGGCGCTGCCCGGTATTCGCTGTCAACAAGCGGTGTGAGCTCGTCTTCCAGGAAGGCGAGGAACGAGGCCGCTCCGACGCCAACCTGATCGGATGTTGCTGGTACGAAATCGCGGGACCGGGTGACTCCAGAGTTGATTGCAACAACAATCATCTCCGGGATTCTTCCATTCTCGGCCAGGTAGTCCACGACCGGTCCGGCATGGGCCAGGTTGGACTCGCCATCCAGCAGATACAGAACGGGGAATAGGGTCGATGAATGGGTGTCGTATGATTCCGGGACCTGCACAGTGAAAAATCGCTCTTCCGACAAGGCATTGGATGTCAAGGTATGGAGCGTTGTGCGCGCCGGATCCTGAGCGGTGGCATGTGAGACGACGAAAAGTGTTGTGATCAGCAGGAAAATGTTCTTCATGATGTTCAGGATGTGCGCTCCAGAGAAAAAACCTCTTCGACCGACACCTTGAAATAGGCGGCGATGAGCATGGCAATGATGGTGGACGGGACAAATCGTCCCACTTCGATGGTGCTGATCGTTTTCCGGGAAACCCCTATGGCCTGAGCCAGGTCGTCCTGACTCATTCGGTGTTCTGCCCGAAACACGCGGATCCGGTTGTTCAGCGTAATGTTTTCGTTCATTCCCCATCCCCCTTGAGATCTCTGCTGGCTCTCCAATTGAGGAACATGAATGTCACGCTCATGACCGTCAGCATGGTGAACAGCGTGACCCGGATGAGAAACAAGGCTGTGTGCTCCAACAGGAATGAATCGAACAGGACCTCGGTGGCAGTCAGACTGAGGAAGGTGGTGGCCCAGGACACCTTGAAGGATCGTCGAATGAGGTCCGCCACATATCCATCCTCACTGAAATAGATGATCCGTTCGTTTCGCGGCAGCCTGATTTTGGCAATGAACGATGGAATGAGGACACCGACGGTGGCAATTCCAAGTATGTAGACAGCGTATTCCAGGAATCGGGAAGCGTCTCCCTCGATCGAGGGTTCGACAGCTTTTCCGAGGTAAATGAGTCCGACCGCCAGCATGGCGAGTGCGAAGTGGATTCTGTGTCGATCCGCCACATCAGCTGGGGATGTACGAGTAGATGCGTTCATTTTGCTTGCGATGTGATGTGTAACATGATTCTCGGTATGAGTATTAAGGGTTTCGTAATGATACCCTAGGGTTACACTCAATGTCAACTGTGGAGTCACTTTTGTCCCCCGTGACACAGCAACTTGAACGGGTGGTGGCCAGTCCCTTACTTACGGAATCCCGAACCTGACCTGCTGCTGCATATGGCCTCGTATTCTATTTCTGTCAACGGATCCACCCGCACGGTTGAAGCCGAGCCCGATATGCCGCTCCTGTGGGTGCTGCGGGACGTTCTGGGCTACACCGGTACCAAGTATGGATGTGGCATCGGTGTATGCCGCAGCTGCACCGTCCTTGTCAACGGCTCGGCGATGCCGTCCTGCCAGATGGCGGTATCTTCTGTTGGGGACCAGGATGTCATCACCATCGAAGGCCTGTCCGAAGCCGCCGACCATCCGCTTCAGGTGTATTGGGCGGAGCTGAATGTGCCGCAGTGCGGATTCTGTCAGACTGGACAGATCATGACGGCTGCAGGCTGGCTGAAGGACAACCCGAACCCGACGGATTCGGAAATAGACGACCTGCAGTCGCCGAATCTGTGCCGCTGCGGGACGTATCCACGCATCAAGGAAGCCATCCGGCGTGCATCGAACCATATGGAGGGCTGAGTCATGATGAATCCTGACCTTCTGTTGCCCGGCGTTCTGCGTAGTGAGCCGTCCGGAGATGGTGCACAAAACAAAGGCGTGACGCTGGCCCCCCGATTCGCCGTCGCCAACATCAGCAGACGCTCCTTTCTGAAACGCTCCGGTATTGCAGTTGGCAGCACGTTCGTTCTGGGCGTATTCGCCGGGTGCAGCAGCGACGAGCTCCCGACGCTCATGGAGCGTGCGGAGGCCGCCGGAGACTATGCTGACGCCGCGTTTCAGCCCAACGTATGGGTGGGCATCAACCCGGAGGGCGATGTATTCGTCGTGAATCCCCGCTCTGAAATGGGGCAGGGTGTCCGCAGCAGCGTGCATGTGGTGGTCGCCGATGAACTGGGAGCCGATCTGGACCGGGTGTATCAGGAACAGGCCATCGGCCATCCCAAATACGGGGATCAGAACACGGACGGCTCCACGAGCATGCGAAATCTGTTCGACCAGTGGCGGACGGCTGGCGCCTCGGCCCGGGAAATGCTCATTGCAGCCGCGGCTTCGGAATGGGATGTTCCGGCATCGGAATGCACCGCGCACGATCATGCCGTGCACCATGCCGGGTCTGGACAGTCTGCAGGCTTCGGAGCCTTGGCTCCGGCCGCGGCGCAGTTGGAAGTGCCTGAGTCGCCAGCGTTCCGGCCGCGCTCCGAGTGGAAATACATTGGCACGGAAATTTCCGGTTATGATAATCGAGATATCGTCACCGGAACGGCAGAATTCGGGCTGGACGTCAAGGTCCCAGGCATGCTGTATGCATCCGTCGAACACTGTCCGACCATCGGCGGCCGCCTGGTGTCGGTGAATGACGAGGCAGCGCGTGCCGTACCGGGCGTGCTGGATGTGGTAGAGATCCCTGTGGCGCAGGTGCCGGTCGGTTTCGCAGCCCTCGGCGGCGTGGCGGTGGTCGCTGAACACACATGGGCCGCATTCAAAGGACGCGAGGCGCTTGAGATTGAATGGGATCTCGGGCCCAACGTGTCTTACAACTCGGAATCGTACCGGACGGAACTGGAGGCCAGTGCGTCGGCGCCCGGTCAGTCCGTTCTGGATGAGGGTGATGTGGACGCTGCGTTCGCATCCGCTGCCAGAACCGAGAAACGTGCCTACTATGTACCCATGCTGGCCCACGCGCCCATGGAAGTACCGAACGCGACGGCTTGGGTGAAGGACGATGGCTCCGTGGAATGCTGGGTGCCAACGCAGAATCCACAGGCCGTCCAGGCGACCATTTCGCAAATCCTGGAGGTGGACCCGACGCTGGTTACGGTCCACGTGACCCTGCTCGGCGGTGGTTTCGGCCGCAAATCGAAGGCTGATTATGCGGTGGAGGCGGCGCTCATATCCCGCGCTGTTGGCGCTCCGGTAAAACTTACGTGGAAGAGAGAGGACTGTACGAAGTTCGACTACTTCCATGCACCGGCGGCGCAGGTCATAGAGGCCGGCTTCGATGCGTCCGGAAAGGCTGTTGCGTGGCGGCATCGCTCCGCGTTTCCATCCATATCAAGCACATTTGCGCCCGGAGTGGACCGTCCTTCAAGAGGGGAAATGGGCCTGGGTGCCACAACGGTCGCATGGGACATCCCCAACATCCGGGTCGAAGCCTGCCAGGCCAATGCGCACGTCAGGATTGGCTGGCTACGCTCCGTTTGCAATATCCAGCATTCCTTTGCAGTCAATGCCTTTGCCGGGGAGATGGCGCACGCTGAAGGACGCGACCAACTGGAATACTTCATGGACCTGCTCGGGCCGTCTCGTACGCTTGGACGATGGGGAGACCGCGGCACCTATGGCGAGAACCTTGTAGACGCTCCGTTCGATACCGCACGTCACCGGAATGTCCTGCAAATTGCCGCAGACAGCGCAGGCTGGGGCACGACCCCGCTGGGCGATGGCGAGGGCATGGGCGTTGCCGTTCAGTACAGCTTCGCATCGTACGTGGCGTGGGTGCTGCACGTAAAGGTGGAGAACAATCAAGTGCGCGTGTTATCGGCCCATGGAGCCATCGATGCAGGTACGATTGTGAACCGGGACCGTGTGCATTCCCAAATGGAGGGCAATCTCATTTTCGGATTGACGCTTGCACTGAACGGCGAGATCACAGCGACGGACGGAGTGGTAGACCAGTCGAACTTCAGCGATTACGCGCTTCTGCGCATGTCGGAAACGCCGCCCATCCACGTGCACATCGTGGACAGCGACAAGATTCCGGGCGGCGTCGGTGAACCCGGCCTTCCGCCGGTCGCACCAGCGCTCACGAATGCGATCCTGAATGCCACCGGCACGCCCGTTCGCGAACTGCCTGTCCGATTGGGATGATGCAGCTCGATGAACACGACCTCCAGGCCATCCTGGAGGATCACAACGGACGCATGGCGCGGTTCGGCGTCATGGATGCTCCAGACCGGCACGCGCTCGGGTACAATCCGGTGTGCGGGGATCGGTACGATGTCTTCGTGCGGTTGTCAGAGGACGGTCAGCAGGTGGAGGACGTGCACTTCCACGGATTCGGATGCGTGATTTCGCGTGCATCTGCTTCCATGATGGCCGAATCACTTATCGGTCTGTCACCTGGTGTGGCTGCCGACCACATTAAGACAGTCGTGCAGGTCCTGGAGGGTTCGTTGGCCGACCTTGAAGGTCTGCATGCGGACCTGATTGCCCTGGTTGGTGTGCGCAGGTATCCGATGCGCATGAAATGTGTGCTGTTGGCCTGGAATGCGGCGCGCGAGGCGCTCAGGAGCGCCGACTGACGGCCACGATCTCGGCCATGATACTGAGGGCGATTTCTGCCGGTGTAGCAGCGCCGATGGAAAGCCCTACGGGACCCTTGATGGCGTCGATGTCTCGTTGCGCATGACCAGCTGCTGCAAGACGTTGACGTCGTTTCTCCTGGGTATTCCGACCGCCGAGCGCCCCGATATACGCCACATCCGAGGCAAACAGCAAGGCGATGGCGGGGTCGTCAATCTTCGGGTCGTGTGTGAGCAGGACGGCGTAGGTCTCGCGGTCCATGCGCGTTGACGGAAGGACCTCCTGCGGCCATGCGGTGTGGATGTCGGTGGGCGGCACGGGAAAGCGGTCCGGGGACGTGAACACTGCGCGGGGGTCCACGATGGTGGTATCGAAATCCAGGAGGTGAGCCAGTTGCACCAGGTGTACGGCAATATCCGCGCCCCCGATTATGAGCACATGGCCTGGGCGGCGGATGTGCTGCGCCACCACTGTGCCTGTGGGCTCCTCGTGGTGCATCATGACGGCGTCCGGGGCGCCAGGCCAGGACTCTGCCGATCCGAGTGTGTCTTCGACGCCCGTGTCTGTGAAGCGCGATGTCCAAACGACAGCGTCCCCCTGTTCTATGGCGTTCACAAGGGCGTCGCCAACGGACTCCGGAAAGGGCTGGACGGATACCGCCAACTTACCGCCGCAACTGAGCCCGGCCGTCCAGGCGGTTGCGTTATCGATGCCGTATTCCACAACCCGGGCCGGGGCGCCATCCAGCACAGCCAGGATTTCCTCGCGTGCTGCGCCCTCAATGCATCCACCACTCACCGAGCCGACCATGTCTCCGTTGCTGGATACCGCCAACCAAGCGCCCGGGCGCCGGGGTGCCGAGCCCCACGTGGACACGACGCGCGCCAGGCCGAATGCGGTTCCTGCAGCGCGCCAAGCGCGGAGTGTGGGGATGAGGTTTCTCATGGCAGGTCTTCCGGCGTGTCAATGTCCTTTAGAATGCCGGGGTCGTCTACGGGGACATCAATGCAGTCCCGGAGAATGGAGCGGGCGCCGCGGGCTGGGTTCAGTGAGCGCAGTGCAGCGTGCCACGCGGCGCCGAACAGGACCGGATGTCCGGCCTCCCCAAGGTACGAAGGACGCACGATGGCGTCATCCGGATTGGCGCGCGTTCCTATGGCTGCCAGCAACGCGCGTACCGTATCGGTGGTGATGAATGGCATGTCGCCGGGCCAGACCATGACGGCGGCCGCCGGATTGGCGGCCGCCGCTCCGGCGCGAATACTTGAGCCCATGCCCGTGGCATAGTCGGGGTTATGTACGCATCGCACAGATCCGGCCGGAGAGGCGCTCTCGACGACACCGCGTACCAGTTCTTGCTCGTGGCCTGTCACGACGATGACTTCTGAGTCAGGTACGCTGCGAATGGCATCGACCGCAATACGGATCGTCGTTACCAGCACCGTATCAGGGCCCAGAGGCGAAAGCAACTTGTTGGCGGTGCCCATCCTGCGGGACAGGCCGCCTGCCAGGATGACAACCGATATCACTTAGCCGAGCGTCCGGTCGAGGTAGGCTTTCAGTCGCGCCCATGCATCGGCGGCGGGCGCGCTGCGGACGTCCGGGTCTTCATCCACGCGCAGCCAGAATCCGTGATTCACGGCATCGTAAATGTGGAGGTCGTGCGAGATACCGACGGAGTCGAGGGCGGCTTCGAAGCGGGCCACGCTTTCGGGCGCCGGGCCCTGGTCTAGCTGGGCGAAGGTTCCATAGATCTCGTGATCCATGGTCGCCAGGACCGCGGGGTCCTCAATGAGGCGTCCATAAAAGATGGCCGTGGCATCGTGTTCATCACCATCCAGACCATAGGACATGACAATGCCGCCCCCGAAGCACCATCCGACCGTGCCGACACGGCCCGTGACATCGTCCCGTCCCTTCAAATAGGCCACGGCGGCATTCAAGTTGGCTACGACCGCCGGCATATTGTCGCCAGCCTCGGTCATGAGGGCGATGTTCTCATCGCGATTGGTTCCTACGCGGCCCTGATACAGGTCAGCCGCAAGCGTTACATAGCCTTCCGCGGCAAAATCATCGGCCATTTGGCGTACGCGATCCGAGAGCCCGTTCCACTCATGTACAATGACGAGAGCGGGGAACGGGCCTTCGCCTTCCGGGACGGCCAGGTAGCCTTTGGTGGAATCATCACCCTCCAGGTACATGAGGTCCTGACCGGTCAGTTCACCGCCTTCACCGATGATGGCAGGTGGAAGATCGGCCACCGGAGAAGCGTCGTGCGACTCGTCGTGGTCGGCGGCAGGCTCGGCGCAGGCGGCGACGAAGAGAAGGACAAGAAGTCCGAAGAAGGGCAGGCGGGCGAAGGACATGGTGACGCTTGATTGATGGTTGTGGGACGGACAGTATCGCGCGTACGACCAATGGAATGCAATGTGGACGCGACGATTCCGCCTGATAATGTCAATGAATCATGCGCGAAAAGGAGTGGAGGGTTGACCCGGTGGCGTTTCCATCCTTATTTAGACTCAGTCTAAATAAGGAGTATCGACAGGCGTAAATCATGCGGAAATACGTGTTGGCAGTCATCTTGTTGGCCGGCCTTTCAGGGAATCAGGTTGTCTCGGCCCAAGCGCAGACCGAAGGATCGCTCTCCCGCAACGACATCGGCATCATTTTCATGCCACATGGAGCGGACAGCTCATGGAACGCGGCCATGGACCATGCGCTGTCTCCGTTGCGGGAGCACTACACAACGGTCAATGCCTACAGCATGGCCGATCCTCGTGTGGTGCAGGCTGCCGCAGATAAACTGGAAACCCAGGGAATGAAGGCGGCTGTGGTCGTTCGCATCTTCTCTCTGGCATCGAGTTTCCGGGCTGCAACCGAATACATGCTCGGGTTGTCGGACGTGCCGCCTGCCTACAGTATGCACGGGAGTCACCGGATCCAGTCGACGCTGCGATTCGCAACGACTGGTGGCATGGAGGCGCATCCGTTGTTGGCACAGGTCATGGCCCAGCGCGCACAGGGCCTCAGCATCGATCCATCAACGGAAACCGTCATTCTGGTCGGGCATGGTGCCGGTTCTGACGCGGACAATGATAGGTGGATTCGCAACCTCGAACAGATTGGTGCGGCCATTGTGGGGGCCGATGGGCAGGACTTCAGAAAGGTTGTTGTTGGAACGTGGCGCGAGGACTGGCCGGAAGAGCGGGATGCAGCCGTGGCCGATGTTCGTGCAAAGGTAGCCGCTGCGTCGGAAAACGGAGGGACCGCCATCGTCATTCCCGTCCGCACCATCGGGCAAGGTCCCGAAAGGGAGTACCTCGACGGCTTCTCCTTCAGACTGGGACAAGGGTTCGCCCCTCATCCGCTGTTTGTCCGCTGGGTCGCCTCGGAAATCGAGGCCGGTATCGCCGCCTTACTGTATCCAGACAACCTGACCGACTGAAGCATTCCCTGAAGCATGGCCAGCAGGATGAACGCCCCTGTGAACAGCTTGGCCGATTCCTCAATGACGACCGATGTGTGGGTCGGTGGCTCTGCAATCGAGTCGACTACGGTGTGGATGGCGAACATGAAAAAGGCGATACCGAGCAGCTGGATCATACGGTTGTATGACAGGACGACGGGCAGGAAATAGAGACCGATTCCTACCGCCAGGAAGCCGTAGCCGATGACGATGATATCATTCCAGTTCCTGAAGGCCGAAGTCTTCAAGGCGGGGTCAGCATCGAGGAATCCTCCCAAACGCTCGTGGAATTGCAGCAATTCGTCGAGCGAAAGCATGGCCAGGCCGCCAGCCGCCACTAGCCAGAACCAGGAGTCGGCATCCATGGGTCTGTGGTGACTGACAAGAAATGCGACCAGGGCGAACGCCGAACTGGCAGCCAGAAACAAGGCTGAAAGGACGGTGATGGCGCCACGTTCATCGAGAAAGTGGAAATGGGATGGCTCTTCACCCGGGACCAGAACGAGGCTGGCGCCTATCCAGGCCGCGGTGCACGCCACGACGAGACTGAGCATCCAGTTGGACCATGGATGGACCTCGTCGACTCGGAGCTGTGAGGCGCGGGAAAGTCGGAACCGGTAGTCGTTCAGCAAACGGGGATCGGCCATGATGGTCCGGGATTGGGTATACTGCGTGATCTTCAACCGACATGTCATCGGCCATGCATATCCGAAACATACTGTTCGCACTGGTTTCCATCACAACAATCGCGGCTGGGCGTCAGGTACACGCGCAGGATGGTCTCGGCTCGCCGCCGGATTTGGGCGCATTGGTGGCATTCGACCAGTCCCAAAGTGACTTTCGGGTGGTTGTGGATCGGTTTAACGAAGATCGGCGTGACCTCTCCAGGCGCTACGATGTCCCGTTGTCGGAGGTCCGGATGGTCCGCATGGCCGACTTCCTGACGTCCTGGAATGACCAGTTGGCCCGTCTTGAATTCGACGTCTTGAACCGGGAAGGGCAAATCGACTACATACTGCTGCGCAATGAGATTGAGTTCGAATTGGCGATGTTGGAGCAGGACGCCCACACCGTTGTCGAGATGGGGCCTCTGGTGCCGTTTGCCCGGGACCTTGAGCGGCTGCAAGAGGATCGCCGGGACCGGAAAGGCATCGACCCGCGCGCAACGGCCGACCTGTTGGACCGCGTGGCGGGAGAGGTGGAATCCTTGTCGGCCCGTATGGCAGGGGGCACGTTCGGACAGGCTCCGAAGGCGGTACTGGCCGAGCGCGCTGCAGCCTACACGGAAACACTCTCTGGAGTCCTGGAAGGGTGGTACGGATACTTCAATGGCTACGATCCCCTGTTTTCATGGTGGGTACCCAAGCCGTATGAACGCCTTCAAACGGCTCTGAAAGCCCACGCAGAGGTCATTCGCGGACAGTTTGTAGGCACGGCGGCCGATGGGCCCGTGATCGGCGACCCCATTGGGGAGGAGGGTCTTCGCGCTCACCTGAAGAAGGAAATGATTCCCTACACAGCCGATGAGCTGATTGCCATCGCAGAGGCGGAATTCGCATGGATGGAAGATGCCCTGAAAGATGCCTCGCGTCGCATGGGATATGGCGATGACTGGAAATCGGCGCAGGAAGCCGTGAAGAACCTGGCCGTTGATCCCGGCGAGAAGCCCGGGGTTGTACTGGATCTCGAACGGCAGTCGGTCGAGTTCATTGAGGCGCGGGACTGGATTTCACTACCACCGCTCGCCCACGAGGTATGGCGCATGGAAATGCTGTCCCCCGAGCGTCAGCGGACATCTCCGTTCTTCCTGGGCGGGGAGTCCATATGGATATCCTACCCGACGGACGAGATGACCCACTCGGAGAAACTCATGAGCATGCGGGGCAACAACCCGCACTTCAACCGCGCCACGGTCCATCACGAACTCATTCCGGGCCACAATCTGCAGCAGTTCATGACACGGCGCTTCAACGACCACCGCCAGGTATTCGGAACGCCTTTCTGGACGGAAGGGTGGGCGCTCTATTGGGAAATGGTCTTGTGGGATGCCGGCTTTCCACGTGGTCCGGAAGACGAGATTGGCATGCTGTTCTGGAGGATGCATCGCGCAGCGCGCATCATCTTCTCGCTCAGCTTCCACCTGGAGCGCATGACGCCGCAGGAATCGGTCGACTTTCTCGTGGACCGTGTGGGTCACGAGCGTGCCAATGCCGAAGCCGAGGTTCGGCGCTCGTTCGCCGGCAGTTATCCGCCGTTGTATCAAGTGGCATACATGATGGGCGGGATCCAGTTCAGGGCGCTCTACCGGGAGCTCGTCGACTCCGGCCAGATGACCGCCCGCGAGTTCCACGACGCCATCATGAAGGGGGGCAGCATGCCCGTTGAGATGGTCCGCGCCCGCCTCACCGCCGAGCCGCTTTCGAAGGACTTCGTGTCAAGCTGGCGATTTGCGGAGTAGGAGGTAGGCACTTACCAAGCGTGCCATTCGTGGCAGGATTGTGTAGAACGACGTTTCCGCCGTTCAGAAACGTGCCATTCTACTTTCGGAATCGGCCAATCCGGGATGGAGGTGCCGATTCCAGGGTTTCGTGCAGTACTTAGTGCGTGTCTGATTACAGCAAGCACAAGCACAACACCATGTTTACCTCCCCCTCTGCCCGGCGACCGTTGTCGCTGCGCGCACTATTGCTTCTGGCGGTTGCCGTCGGGTACATCGTCGCTCCGTCTCATGCCCAAGCTCAAGAAGCGACGCTCTACTGGAAATGGTGGCAGGGCGACAAGGTTGAAGCGATCGATCTTGATGGCACCAACTTCCGGACGGCTGCTCCCGCAACGGGCGGCGATAAGATCAATGGTCATGACGTGGACTCCCGGGACGGATCCATGTACTACGTCGGCAACCTCGGCAAGCTGTACAAGAATTCAGCCGATGGTCAGAATGAGCAGATCCTCAGCTCTGGTAACCAGGGATGGATGCTGGCCGTAGCGTTGGATGAGGCCGAAGACAAAGTGTACTGGTTGCAGAATTGCCTTTGCAGCGCCGTGAATGAGAGCAGCCTGAATCGGTCCAACCTGGACGGGACAGGTCGCGAGGTCGTCGTGAACGGTCTGTCCGATGTGGTCGACATGGAAGTCGACGAATCCGGACGCTATGTATACCTATTGGAGCGCCGCGCCAAACGTATTTCGAGAGTGGCCATTTCGTCATTGGGCGCCGGTATCCTGACGCCATCCCATCCAGCCGTTGAGCAGCTTCATGCCACGGCCCGCGAGGGTCTTGAGCTCGAGGTGGACGCTGTAAACGGGCGCGTATTCTGGACCGAAAACGCGGGACATCCTGTTACAGACTTCTTTTCGATGCCCAGCTCTGGTGGTGCAGCCACGCTCATCCGGACCGTCGGGTTAAGCACAGGATCACTGGCCTATGATCCCGGCAGCGACCGGATTTATTATGCTGGCGGCCCTGCGACTATCCAGGCCCTCTCAAGAATGAATGCCGACGGGTCCGGAGTTGAGGTCTTCGTCGCGAGCGCCGTTGTCCCGACGTTCTTGAACATCGTAGGGGCGGGTACAGGCGGTCCGCCGCCTCCGCCGCTCGCGTATGAAGGCCCTGTAGCGCTCCAGAACGCAACAGCAACTGCATCGCAAACATCTTGGCCCATTGCCGCGACTATTGATGGCAACAAGCTCGAAAACCAGTCTGGCTGGGCGCTGTGCGTAGCCGGCGGATGTGGTGCCCTACCGCAGACCGCCGTTTGGCAGACGCGCGAGCCATTGACAGCTGAATCGCTCGCGTTCGAAATGTTATTCAACTGCACGGGATGTGGTCCCGGGCACAAGTTTACCAACTTCCGTCTGTCCTACACCACCGATCCGAATCCCTCGGTGTCAAGTGGAGCCACGTGGACCGTACTCCAACCTACCGGAGCCGCCGCCGACTTTGCGACGCTGACCATCGTCGATGACCGTGTAACGGCCGATGGCGACCGCCGCAACGGTGATATTTACCGCACATACACAGCGGGAGGGCAAGGCATTACCGGATTCCGACTGGAAGCGCTGGAAGGTCCTGAAGGAACCGTTGGGTTCTTGTCCGGATCGAATGGCAACATTGTCTTGACGGAGCTTGAAATATGCGCTGGCGGTGCATGCGGAACACCTCCGGGACCAGTAGACACCGACGGCGATGGCGTACCCGATGATCAGGACAACGCACCTGAAGTAGCGAACCCGGGCCAGGAAGACCTGGATGGTGACGGCATCGGCGATGTCATTGATACCGATATAGACGGCGATGGTGTCGAAAACGATGCCGACGCGTTCCCGCTGGATGCCACAGAGTCTGTCGATACAGACGGTGACGGCATCGGCAACAACGCTGACGCAGACGATGACGGCGATGGCGTGAACGACGACGAAGACGCCTTCCCGCTCGACGGCACGGAATCGGCCGACTTCGATGGCGACGGCACGGGCGACAACGCCGACCCTGACGACGACAACGACGGTGTGAATGACACGGATGATGCCTTCCCGTTCGACGCCGACGAGTTTGCGGACTTTGACGGTGACGGCATCGGCGACAACGCCGATCCGGATGACGACAACGACGGCGTGCTGGACGTAAACGATGCAAATCCGTTCAATCCGGATGTCGATGGCGACACGATCCTGGACGGTGCTGACCTGTGTGTCGACACCACGCTTCCGGACGGTGTGGCCACGAAGGAGCTGAAGAAGAACCGCTGGATGCTCTCGTCCGACGGCTTCACCTTCACGCAGGGCGGCGACCAGAAGTCTGCCAAGTCTGCCAAGTCCGCCAAGTCCGAGAAGTCTGGCAAATCGGCAAAGTCCAAGAAGTCCGGTAAATCAGACAAGTCATCCAAATCCAGCAAGTCCTCCAAGAAAGAGCCCCTTGTGTACACTCTCGAAACCACGGGCGGTTGTACATGTGAGGACATCATTGAGAAGCTGGAGCTGGGCAACGGCCACACG